>Ga0180215_1002099_pt1 | contig 20625 bp, 23 predicted proteins | sample eDN3rd37CBELigBY_FD_128871 | JGI IMG/M metagenome (GOLD analysis project Ga0180215, IMG submission 128871) | Enriched backyard soil microbial communities from Emeryville, California, USA - eDNA 3rd pass 37_C BE-Lig BY (version 2) (version 2) | ecosystem: Environmental > Terrestrial > Soil >... | reverse complement strand
TCGATAAGATGGAGCTTAAAGAACGGGGCATCGCTCTGTATGAGATTGACCGCGGCGGAGATATTACCTATCACGGCCCCGGACAGCTGGTCGGATATCCGCTTATTTATTTGGATTCTGTCGGACTTGATTTGCACGGATATTTGAGAAGCTTAGAGCAGGTTATTATGAATTGGCTAGGCGATTACGGCATCGAAGCGGGAAGAAAGAAGGAATATACGGGCGTGTGGGTCGGCGATGAAAAAATCGCGGCAATCGGCATTAAATTCAACAAATCACGCAAACGTCGGGGCTTCATTACAAGCCACGGCTTCGCGCTCAACATTAAAAAGGGCATTGGGGCGGAAGGCTTCAGCGGCATCGTTCCGTGCGGCATCCAGCAATATGGGGTAACTTCCTTTAACGATATTACGGGCCAACAAAAAACTGTAGAGGAAGCAGCCCGCGAGCTGCTTCCGTATTTTCTGCAGCAATTTAACCGTTTGCCAACGACGCTCGGATAAAGGGCTTTTGCGGCAGGCGTTAACTGTTAAAAAAAAATAGAGAGCCTACGCCTGCAAGCAGCGTCGTAATAAGCAGCGCCGCAGCTACAACGATCGCTATAATTCGAATGATGCGCGGGTTATACATGTGATGAAGCTCCTTTCACATAACTTAAGCCGGGTGGCTTGTACTTACCTTCTATTGTATACGAAATGACCGGATGGAGGAAACGTAAATGGTTGCAAAAGATAGAATTGTTCAAGAATTTATGGAGCTTGTGCAGATTGACAGCGAGACGAAGCATGAGAAGCAAATTTGCGGCGTGCTGAAAGGAAAGCTTGAAGCGCTCGGCTTATCGGTCAGCGAGGATGATGCGGCTGTGAAGACCGGTCACGGCGCTGGCAATCTGATCGCTAATTTGGAAGCGGGCGATGGGCTTGAAGGCGCTCCGGCTATACTGTTCACCTGCCATATGGATACGGTAACGCCGGGCAACGGCATTAAGCCGCAGCTCGATGAAGACGGCTATATTCGCAGCGACGGAACGACGATACTCGGCAGTGACGACAAAGCCGGCATAGCAGCGCTGTTGGAAGGAATACGCGTCTTGAAAGAGGACGGTATTCCTCACGGGCGCGTGCAGTTCGTCATTACGGTGGGCGAGGAGTCAGGCCTCGTAGGGGCAAGAGCTTTAGACGCATCATGCTTGGAAGCCGAATTCGGCTTTGCGCTCGACTCGAACGGCCTAATTGGCGATATTGCGGTGGCGGCGCCTACGCAAGCAAAGGTGAAGATGGAGTTTATCGGGAAGTCGGCCCATGCGGGCGTTAATCCGGAGGATGGAATTAGCGCGATACAGGTGGCTGCCAAGGCAATCGCAAAAATGCCGCTCGGTCGCATCGATAAGGAAACGACAGCTAATATCGGCAGCTTTGAAGGCGGGGGCGCCACCAATATCGTATGCGATTATGTCATGCTGAACGCGGAGGCTAGAAGCATTGTACAGCATAAGCTGGATGCGCAAATCGAGGCAATGCGCCAAGCGGTGGAAAGCGCAGCTGCGGAATTCGGCGCGCAAGGGCGGCTCGAAAGCGAAATCGTGTACCCCGCTTATGTTCATGACGAATCGGCGGCCGTCGTTCAGCTTGCGAGCAGGGCGATCAAGGAAATCGGCTTGAATCCGCGCACGTTCCGCTCTGGCGGAGGAAGCGATGCGAATATTTTTAACGGACTAGGCGTGCCTACTGTCAATTTGGCGGTCGGCTACGAGCATATTCATACGACCAAGGAACAGATTAAAGCGGACAATCTCGTAACGGCTGCACAGCTGGTCGTTGCGATTGTCAAGCAAGCGGCAGCTTTTCGGTCCTAGTCTCGGCTGCGTTTGATTCCGGCAGATGCCTCGGCAGGAGCAAGGGCAGCTTCCTCTCTGAGCAGCTTCTGCAGCTGCTCGCGTATATAGGCGCCCTTGCCTGCCAGCACCAGCTTAAGGACAGGGAGATTCGGATACTGTTTGTCCATCGTTATAGCCTCCGTTCGATTCATGTTTGCTTGATTTATATGCTGGGCAAACGACGTTTATACGAGAATAGTTAATAGAATGTGAGAAACACATTGCGAGGCAAACTATATTAAATGGAAGAATGGGAGGAAGCGCTCGATGGAAGAGAAGAAGCAGGATCAGGCAAGCGAGCTATGGCGCGAGGATACGGTACATACGGAGCATATATTTGAAGGCAAAGTCATCTCCCTGCAGGTCGATACGGTTTCTCTGCCAGGCGGAAGGCAGGCTACGCGCGAAATTGTCAAGCATCCGGGAGCCGCTGCCGTAATGGCTTTGCTGGACGGCAAGCTGCTAGTCGTCGATCAGTTCCGCAAGCCGCTTGAGAAGTTTCAGGTTGAAATACCGGCTGGCAAGCTAGATCCGGGCGAGGACCCGCTTGCAGCCGCAGCGCGCGAGCTGGAGGAGGAGACAGGCTATCGGGCGAAAGAGTTGAAGCTTGTCAGCAGCTTTTATACATCGCCGGGATTTGCCGATGAGAAGCTGTATTTATATTTTGCCGAGCAACTGGAGGCCGGTACGCAAAACCCGGACGAGGACGAGGATTTGAACGTCGAAGCGATTACGCTTGAGCAGGCGGAGCAATATATGGCCGAAGGGCGGATCAGCGACGCGAAGACGATTATGGCTATTTATGCATGGCGGCTATATTTGCTTACTGGCCGGATTTGAATCGATATGGGCCGTCTCGTCATACCGATACGCATGTCCACATAAGCTGATTTAAGTGAAAGGTTTTACTCCGTAGGAGGTTAGCTTATGGGAACGGCGAAAAATCAGCTTTCGCTCTATGTGTTTGTATCGGTTTTGTTCGCTGCGGGTGTCGTATTCGGAGCGCTGCTGGTAGGTGCGCTGTCGTTCGAGCAGCAGCAGGAGCTTGCGGACGATTTGGGCCGCTATGTGCTGATGATGCAGGACGGCATCGGCCCGCTGCCTCAGGAGTCGTTCTGGGAACGGTTCATGTTTCACGGCAAATGGCTGCTCCTGTTATGGCTGCTCGGCATTACTGTGGTAGGCATACCCGGCGTGCTAGCGCTAAATTTTTTAAAGGGAGCGCTGATCGGCTTTTCTTTCGGCACGCTTATTAACGAGTATGCTTGGAAAGGGGTTTGGTTCGCTCTTCTATCGATTGCCCCGCAAAATGCGATTGCTGTCCCTGCGATGATCATGACGAGCGCAGCTGCGATTTCCTTTTCCTTGTACGTCGTGAAAAACAGGCTGCTGCAGCAGCAGGGAGCGCTTATGCCGCAGCTGATTTCATTTAGCTCAACGACGATGTTCATGCTGCTGATGTTTGCCTGCGCAGCGCTGTTCGAAGCTTATGTTTCGCCTGTAATCATTAAGTGGGGAGCGCCTTTCGTCGCCGCGGCAGCCGCCATCATTTGACATCAAAACGTTTGACTTTACTGCAGGTTAGGTCCTATAATGAAAGATAACGTTTACGATTAAAATGGCGCAGACATGTGGCAGGGGGGAAGTCATGGAAGCCCGGATTGAGAAGATTAAACAGCAGCTGCAGTCGCAGGGCTATAAGCTGACTCCGCAGCGAGAGGCGACCGTTCGAGTTCTTCTGGAGAATGAGGATGACCACCTTAGCGCAGAGGACGTATTCATGCTTGTAAGGGATAAAGCCCCGGAAATCGGTCTTGCTACCGTTTATCGAACATTGGAGCTTTTAAGCGAAATGCATGTCGTTGAGAAGATGAATTTTGGCGACGGCGTAGCGAGGTACGATCTGCGTACCGACAGCAGCAAGCATCACCATCACCATTTAATATGCGTACAATGCGGTTCAATGGACGAGATAAAGGACGACTGGCTGCTTCCTCTTGAGGAACGGCTTGAGAAGGAATTCAACTTTTCAGTTTTAGATCATCGGCTTGATTTTCACGGGATTTGCCATCGCTGCAGAGCGAAGAACGACAGCGCAAATCCATCATAAACGGCTTTGCTGACCAGAATGACTGGCCGGCAAAGCCGTTTTGTTTTGTCCGGAAATAAAAGTATTATTTCTTCTTGATTTGATTCAACTGCAGCAAGCCGGCGCCTTGAGCTGCCGCATCGAAGCCTTTCAGCTTGTAGGCGTGCCTGCGCATCCATGCACGGACCTTAACGGGGCTAAGCTTGCGATTTTTATAGAGTAGAAGAGCCGCTCCTCCTGCGGCGTGCGGGCAGGACATGCTCGTTCCTGAAAGCGTTTTGTATTGCCCGGCAAGCCAGGTGGAGGCGACGGATTGGCCCGGCGCCACAATGGACAGCCCCTTTCCCCGGCTGCTGAAGGAAGCGATCTTGTTGTCGCGTGTAGACGCGCCTACAGCGATCGTTTCTTTGTATGAAGCGGGCTCGCTTAGGCTGCGGCTGCGGCTGCCTCCGTTTCCGGACGAAGCGAAGACGACGATTCCTTTTTTTATAGCACGGCGCACTGCCTGATGAAGCGCAACGCTGCGCGAGTCATTGTCGAGGCCAAAGCTCATATTAATGACTCGGATTCGATTGCGGATGCACCAGTCAATGCCCGCTACAATATCCGACAGATAGCCTTCTCCCAAGCTGTCCAGCGCCTTCACTGCGTACAATCGCGATAGCGGAGCAGATCCGAGCGGAGCGCCATTCGCCCCGATTGCTGCGATAATGCCGGCAACATGTGTGCCATGGCCGTTATCGTCTGCATAGCTTCCGCCGTTAATCGTATTGACGCCACCGAAAACGCGCAAATTCGGGTGAGTGGCAATGCCTGTATCAATTACCGCTACACGGATGCCCTGTCCTTTAGATGCCTTCCATGCGGCAGGGGCTTTAATTTTTGAAATATTCCAAGGTATGCTGCGCAATATTTTTGTGTTCGTTAGAAGCGGCGGCGATATTACCGCGCTTTGCGCCGCATCCAAGCCGTGGGTGCGAAGCCTGTAATCGGGCTCGACGGCCTTCACGTCAGGATGGGAGCTCAGCGCGCGCCAGTTAGCCGCTTTATGGAAATGGCAGCATATAGCCCGGCTGGCAGGGAGCGCTTTAATAGGCTTAATGCCGTTCATCTGCAAGCTTTGGAGGCAGCTCCTGTAGGATTGGTTCGATTTTAACGTAATGAGCTTGCGTATCGTTGGCGTCGATTGGGTCATTATGGTACAGCTGGCAATCAGCTCATTGAGCTTATTCAATGCTGGCAGCTCCTTTGTCGGTCGATAATAGTTCAATTTATGGCAAAGGCAGCGTTTCTGTATAGGTTGCTGTCATAAGCGCACATATTTTATCTCTTTGCAGGAAAACGTATCGCTTAAGCGATCAAAATTTCCGGCTTTTACATACAACATAGTAAGGCTATAAAGCAGGTGCTGCGATCATGTTGGAGGTGTTGAGTGATGATAGTTGGAGTGCCTAAGGAAGTAAAATCGAGCGAATACCGTGTCGCGCTGACGCCGTCCGGCGTCACAATGCTGCGCGCAGCCGGGCATGAAGTGCTGATCGAGGCGGGCGCCGGGCTTGGAAGCGGCTTTTTGGATGACGATTACAGCAGGGAAGGCGCGGTAATAAAGGACAGCGCTGCGGAAGTGTGGTCGCAGGCTCAAATGATCATGAAGGTGAAGGAGCCGCTTCCGGAGGAATTTTCGTATTTTCGGAAAGGTATGCTGCTGTTCACTTATCTCCATTTGGCAGCCGCTCCTCAGCTGACGAAAGCGCTGATTGACAGCGGCGTAACGTCGATCGCTTATGAAACGATTCAATTCGATAATGGAAGCCTGCCGCTGCTTACACCGATGAGCGAGGTGGCGGGTCGGATGTCCGTGCAGGTCGGCTCGCAGTTTCTGGAGGCATTTAATGGCGGCAGAGGCGTGCTGTTGGGCGGAGTTCCGGGGGTGCCGCCTGCTGAGGTTGTCATTATCGGAGGGGGCGTCGTAGGAACCAATGCGGCAAAAATTGCGCTAGGCATGGGAGCCAGCGTCGTCATACTGGAGAAAAGCGCGGATCGGATGCGCTATTTGGACGATGTGTTCGGCGGCAGGCTGCGCACGATCATGTCGACGCCGCTCCATATTGCCGAAGCGGTTAGCAGAGCGGATTTGCTTGTGGGAGCTGTTCTTATTCCCGGAGCAAAAGCGCCGCATCTCGTGACGGAGGATATGGTGAAGCGGATGAAGAAAGGAGCCGTAATCGTAGACGTCGCCGTCGACCAAGGCGGTTCCATCGCGACAGTCGACCGGCCGACTACACATAAAGACCCGATATATATAAAACATGATGTCATTCATTACGCCGTGGCCAATATTCCAGGGGCTGTGCCGCGCACCTCGACTTTTGCGCTAACGAACGCAACGATACCTTATGCGCTTGAGCTGGCGGGTAAAGGGTTCGATTCGATACGCCATAACATACCGCTGCGGCGGGGCGTTAATACACATGACGGGCATGTGACCTGCGAGCCTGTCGCATCCGCTACCGGGCTGCCATATACCCCTATCGGCAAATGGCTGGACTCAATCCATTACGAACAGCTTGATTTATAAGAGCGACATATTCGGCAGCTTCTCCTCATATGGTGTTACGGACAGCTTCATTTTTTGTTATGAGGAGGATGTCGCATATGGTCTTTTCGATCCGGAAATGGACAAGCAGAATGCTTTTTATCGTCATTTTTTTACTGATGCTGCTAATTGCTACTGGGGGCTACCGGTGGCTGATTGACGCTATAGCGCCGATAGACCCTTATCATAAGCCGAAGGGCGAGGCGGTAAGAGCATTTACGCAGCAGCACGGGACGCCTGACAGCGGGAACATAGCCGACCGGCTGCGCTGGTTTTATTGGTACGGGGAATAGATAGTCAAGTACGGATTGAGTCTGCAAGCAGGATTTAACATGTCGAATGTTGAATTATTTTGAAGGCTATTATTGCTTCACTTATCCAATTGCAGATTGCAATCCGAGAGGAATGACTATGAGAGCTCATCTTACACATTATTTGCGCGCTCTGAAGGACGACCGCCGGCTCTCCGACAACACATTGTCGGCGTATGAGCGGGACTTGTTATCTTTTGCTGCCTTTGCCGAGGAGAATGGAATCCGCGAAGCGGAAAGTGTTCAGCGGCAGCTGCTGGCGCGCTACTTGCAGACTTTAAAGGAACAGGGCAAGAAACCGGCGACGCTGTCGCGCCATATCGTGTCCTTGCGTTCGTTTTTTCAGTATTTGGTGATGGAGGGCGTTATTGCGAACAATCCGTCGCTTTTTATGATTGCGCCTAAGCAGGAGAAGAGGCTTCCCAGCGTGCTAACCAAGGAGGCGACTGCAGCTTTGCTGGATAGTCCGGATACAAGCGCTTCATCCGGCGTGCGGGACAAGGCGATGCTGGAGCTGTTATACGCGACAGGAATACGCGTATCCGAGCTGGTTGCGCTGAACGTCGAGCATGTTCATTTAAGCCTCGGCTATATCCAATGCGCGGGAAATGGAACGAATGAGCGGATCGTCCCCTTCGGCAAGATGGCAGCCGAAGCTTTATCCCATTATTTTCCTAGCGGCAGAAACGAGCTGCTGTCGCAGAGAGACAGCGGCTCCGCGCTGTTTTTGAACCATTTGGGAACGCGCATGACAAGACAAGGCTTTTGGAAAATTGTAAAAAAATATGCGAAGGAAGCTGGCGTGGAGGAGGCTATCACTCCTCATACGCTGCGCCATTCGGTTGCTGCCCATATGCTGGAGAACGGCGCGGATATCCGCTCCGTGCAAGAGCTGCTCGGCCATGCCGATTTGTCGACGACGCTGAAATACGCGCAGCTTCCGAAGCAGCGCTTGAAGGAAGTGTACAGCAGCGCTCATCCGAGAGCGTAGCGTTTGGACACAAACATGAAAGGAGCCGGCGAAATGAAATTTGATCGTATTGCCGTAATCGTATTAGATAGCGTAGGAATCGGAGAGCTTCCGGATGCGGCGGATTTCGGCGACAGCGGCTCGCATACGCTGGGCCATATTGCCGATCGCGTTCCCTCGATGGAGCTGCCTAATATGCGCAAGCTTGGCCTTGACCGTATAGCGCAAATAAGCGACTGGCGCGTGGATACGGAAGCGGCGCCTGCTGCCTACTATGGCAAAATGGCAGAGGTTTCGGTAGGGAAGGATACGATGACGGGGCATTGGGAGCTTATGGGTCTTAAGCTGACCGTTCCGTTTCAAACGTTTCCGGACGGGTTTCCAGAGGAGCTGATTAAAGCTTTCGAGGAGCGGACCGGAAGAAAGGTAATCGGCAACAAGCCGGCCAGCGGAACGGAAATATTGGATGAGCTTGGCGAGGAGCAGCTGAAAAGCGGAGCTTGGATCGTATACACATCGGCGGACAGCGTTTTTCAAATTGCCGCGAACGAAGACATCATACCGCTGGAGGAGCTTTACAAAGCATGCGAAATCGCGCGCGAGCTGACGATGGATCCGCGGTTTACGGTAGGCAGAGTGATCGCGAGGCCTTATGTCGGAGAGCCTGGCGCATGGAAGCGGACGCCGAACCGTCACGATTACGCGCTCAAGCCGCCGCAGCCGACTGTTCTGAATGCTCTGCAGGAGAACGGATTCTCGACAATAGCAGTAGGCAAAATTAACGATATTTTTGACGGCGAGGGCATTTCGGAAGCGATGCCGACCAAGAGCAACGCGGACGGGATCGCGAAAACGATCGAACAGCTCGAAAAACCGTTTCAAGGGCTTCTGTTTACGAATTTGGTCGATTTCGATTCGCTCTACGGCCATCGCCGCGATCCGGAAGGCTATGCTAAAGCGCTTGATGAGTTCGATCGTGCCGTGCCGGAGCTGCTGAAACGGATCGGCCACAACGATTTGCTCGTCATTACGGCCGACCACGGCAACGACCCGACGCATCCGGGCACTGACCATACGCGCGAGTATGTGCCGATATTACTCTACAGTCCGGCTTTCCGCGGCCCGACGGAGCTCGGCGTCCGCGCTGCATTTTCCGACTTAGGGGCGACGATCGCCGATAATTTCGGCGTCCAGGCTCCGCCCAACGGGACAAGCTTTTTGGACGATTTAACGCTATAAGGATAAATCACTTTTTAGGGGGAAACGCGATGAATGGAATAACGGCGGCGCAAATCAAGGAGGCAGCCCGGTATATTGAGGAAAAAATTGCGATTAAACCGGAGATCGGCCTCATCATGGGATCAGGATTAGGAGTCCTTGGCGATTATATTGAGCAGCCTGTAACGATTCACTATGACGATATCCCTCATTTTCCGGTTTCGACAGTAGAAGGCCATGCAGGCGAGCTTGTAATCGGAACGCTTTCCGGGCGAAATGTCATCTTAATGCGCGGCCGCTTCCATATGTATGAGGGCTACGGTGCAGAGATTACCGCTTTTCCAGTCCGTGTCATGAAGGCGCTCGGCGTATTTTCGCTGCTCGTCACGAACGCTGCGGGAGGCGTAAACCTTGCTTACGAGGCCGGCGATTTGATGATAATATCCGACCATCTTAATTTGACGGGCAAAAATCCGCTAATCGGTCCTAACGATGACGAGCTGGGCGTCCGTTTTCCCGATATGTCGGAAGCTTACAGCAAGCGCCTAAGAGCAATCGCGAAGGAAGCAGCTGCCAGCCGGGGCGTTAAGATTCAGGAAGGCGTATATGCAGGACTGCTTGGACCGACCTATGAAACGCCGGCGGAAATAAAAATGTTGCGCGTGCTTGGAGCGGATGCTGTCGGAATGTCGACTGTTGCCGAGGTTATTGCCGCACGCCATTCCGGCATCGAGGTTGTCGGCATTTCGTGCATAAGCAACATGGCTGCAGGCATATTGGATCAGCCTCTGTCGCATGCTGAAGTAATCGAGACGACAGAGCGGGTTAAAGCACAATTTTTATCGCTTGTCCAAGAATTGATTGGAAAAATGTAGCAAAATATGTGTATAAGTTTCGGTTATTTTGTAATAAAAATGTAATATTAGCATCGACTCATTGTGACAGTGTTTTTCAGCTTCATCGTCGTATAATGTCCATGAATACGGAATGATGGAGTGAAAGATAAATGGATAAGCAATTACTCTCTCAAATGGAGCAGTTGCGTGTAGAGATGGTGGAAGCAGCGCTCAGATACAATTTGCAGCACTGCGAAGTGCTAACCTTAAGCCAGTCGCTGGACCGGCTTATTGTGCTCGCTCAATTAGAGCGACGGGCGCGCGCGGGAGTTAACTAACAGCGCATCATTGAAGGGAGAAGACATGCGGGCGGTAGATTTAATAGGCAAGAAGAGAGACGGAGGAGAGCTGACGTCCTCGGAACTGACATTTTTAATAGACGGCTACAGCCGCGGCGACATTCCTGATTATCAAATGTCAGCTTTGGCGATGGCAGTCTATTTTCAGGGCATGACAGCAAGAGAGACTGCCTCGCTTACGTTGGCGATGGCGAATTCCGGCGATCAGGTCGATCTCGGTCCAATTCACGGCATCAAAGTGGACAAGCACAGCACAGGGGGCGTCGGGGATAAAACGACGCTCATCATCGCTCCATTGGTTGCGTCGGTCGGCGTTCCGGTAGCCAAAATGTCCGGCCGGGGGCTTGGGCATACCGGCGGCACGATCGATAAGCTGGAGTCGATCGATGGCTTTCAGACGGAGCTGCTGCGGGAGCGTTTTATCGCACAGGTGAACGATATCAGCTTATCGGTAATCGGACAAAGCGGCAATATGGCTCCAGCTGATAAGAAGCTGTATGCGCTTCGCGACGTAACGGCGACAGTGGAGTCCATTCCGTTAATCGCTAGCTCGGTCATGAGCAAAAAGATCGCTGCCGGCGCAGACGCGATCGTGCTTGACGTTAAGACAGGCAGCGGAGCTTTTATGAAGACGCTGGAGCAGTCGGAGGAGCTGGCGCAAGCGATGGTCGCCATCGGTACTGAGGTCGGACGCCGTACAGCTGCTGTTATTAGCGACATGGATCAGCCGCTCGGCTATGCGATCGGCAACGCGCTTGAGGTGATAGAGGCGATCGATACGCTTAAAGGGAAAGGCCCCGACGATTTGACCGAGCTGTGCTTGACGCTTGGCGCCCACATGGTTGTGCTGGGCGGTAAAGCTGCAGGCGTAGACGAAGCGAAGGTGCTGCTGCGCGGCCAGCTTCATAACGGTGAAGCGCTGGACAAGTTTATCGCATTTGTAACAGCTCAGGGCGGAGACCGAGCGGTAATCGACGATCCGTCCAAGCTGCCTCAAGCGGCTGTAAAAGTGGAAGTGAAGGCGCAGGCCGAAGGCTTCGTCGGTGCGATAGAAGCGGAGCGGCTCGGCCTCGCTGCCATGCTGCTTGGAGCCGGGCGCGCTACGAAGGAAGCGGAGATTGACCATTCGGTCGGCGTCGTGCTTCGCAAGAAGGTTGGCGACGCGGTCGCCCCGGGCGATGTTCTTGCTGTGCTGCATGCGCGCGAGAATAACGATACTGCTGCGGAGGTTGCGGCGATGGTCGCAGACGCATACCGGATCGCTAAGACCCAGCCGGAGGGGAGATCGCTTTTATTGTCTGTAGTAACAGCTGAAGGCGTTAAGAGATATTAGCGTGAAGAAATAAAACTCTTACAACAAGCAAACGGCTTGCTGTAAGAGTTTTTTTTAATTTATACGGCTATTTTCTTTTTTATGATTTAATAACAGTATATTTGCATTTTGATAGAATAAATTTTAAAATTATTAAAAGCTTATTCGGAAAGGAACAGTATAGATGGACAAAGAAAGACTTGATTTGTTATTGACTAGCATCGATGCGACAGGTTTACACTATAAATTATATATGCATGACTGGAACAAATCTGGCATGTCCATGACTCAGCTAAGTATTTTAGAGCTGCTTGCCAACGAAGGGTCGAAGCGGGTGAAGGAGCTCGCTCAGAACGTTCAAGTTACGTCGGGCGGAGTGACACTAATCTGCGACAAAATGATTCAACAGGGCTACGTGCGCAGGCTTAGAGAGGAATCACAGGACAGGAGATCCGTATTTCTTGAAATAACGGAAAAAGGCAGAGAAGTGTACGCCGAAATGGCGGAATTTCGAATGAATATCTTATCCGAGCATTTTATAGCTCTTACTAATGATGATCTTCGCGAATGGAATCGCATTTATACGAAGCTGAATGGCAGCCTTCTTGAACGTAGAAATAAATGAATAGATAAGCTCAAAACGAATCAATTGGCGTTGCCAAATGGTTCGTTTTTTTTCTGTTTGTTTAAAATGAATACACTACATTATTAGTGCTAATAAACTTAATGATGATTTTATAACAAAAAAATTGTTTTGTATATATTAAATTATACAAAAGTTAGTCCGATAGTTAATGTTAGCTGTGAAAATTATTGAGAGGGGAACATCATTTTGTCTAGTCTAAAAAGCATGGCAAGTAAAGCGATTAAGCGTCAACAGAAAGTACAAGGCATCAAGTTAAGCTTTCTCACTTTGAAAAAAAAGCTGATTCTCGCGTTTGCAATCATTTTATTGGTTCCGACAGGCGTATTGTCTTTCATTTCGTATGAAACCGCGAAAGACAAAGTTGACGAGCAAATGGTGCAGGCGGCCGAACAGAACATCCACCTGCTGGCCGGTTACTTAGACACGTTTACTCGTAACAAAAAGCAGCAACTGGAGCTGTTCCATACCAATATGATGAACGGGTTCTCGAAAGAGCAGCTTGCATCAGAGCTGAAAAACTTTGTGAGCATTCAAAAAGAAGCCGAAAATGTCATTCTTATGATGAAGGACGGCACGCTAATCAGTGCGGCAGGCGCCGGCACAAAGCAGGAGCTGATGACAACGGAATGGTATAAGGAGGCCCAGGAAAGCAAGGGCAGTTTCGTCATTTCCTCTCCTTACCAATCTCCCATAACCGGAAATTTTGTGTTTACATTGGCAAAGGCCGATCATGACGGTTCCTACGCGGCTATCGACGTGGATATGAATCAAATATCTGAAATAACAAAAACGATTCAAATCGGGACAACGGGATATATCTTCATTGTGGATGAAAATCGGACGCTCGTATTTTCCGTGTTTGTCGATCCGGGTGTACCGTTAGCAGGACTTTACGAGGCGGAAAAAATGTTCGAGTCGGAAACTGGTCAATTTGTGTACAGAACGGACGGCGAGACGGATGACAAATATATGTTTTATGGAACAAGCATGGAAACAGGCTGGAAGCTTGGCGGAAATATGTATAAGTATGACGTCTCTAATCAAGCGTCACCGATTTTGTGGACGACATTTTTCGTACTGCTCATCTCTATTCTAGCCGGAGGGGGATTCGTATTTTATATTCTTTATTCCATTATATCGCCTTTGAATCGGTTATCGGCTGGGGCGGATAGGATCAGGCAGGGCGATCTGACCGAGCATATCGGATTAGCAAGCCGTGACGAGTTCGGCAGCCTGAGCCGGACGTTCGACGAAATGGCCTCCTCCTTGCGCGGCGTAATCCAAGAGGTGAACAATAACGCCATTCAGCTCTCTGCATCATCCGAGGAGATGTCCGCAAGCGCGGAGCAAAGCGGAAAAGCAAGCGAGCAGACGGCAGTATCGATGCAAAATTTAGCTAATGACAGCAGAGAGCAGCTGAATAGCGTTGCTGAAGCAGGCCATCAAATGAATGAAATGGCTGGACAGATTGAAATGATAGCAGGCAATGTAGGCGTGGTAAACCGCATTGCTCGGCAGGCCGCGCAAAGAGCGACGAACGGAAATGAATATGCGCTAATGACTGTTAAGCAGATGGATACGATTAAAAGCATGGTCGTAATGCTGACAGAAAAATTCAATATGCTGCAGGAGCGTTCTGCTCATATCAATACCATAGCTGGCGCGATAACGGATATTTCATCCCAGACCAATCTGCTCGCGTTGAATGCATCTATTGAAGCGGCGCGTGCCGGCGAGCATGGCCGCGGCTTTGCTGTCGTAGCGAGCGAGGTTAAGAAGCTTGCTGAACAATCGGGACGCTCTGCCAGCGAGGTGACTATGCTGATAAATGCGATTCAAGAGGAAGTGAGTTCGACCAATGTAACGATTGGCCATGTCGTGGAAGAAGTGGAGTCAGGCATGGGCATTGCTCATTCGACAGGTGAGATTTTTGCCGGCATTCATGACGCAATCAACGATGTCGCTGAGCAAATCAATGGCATATCCGACGCTGCAGGAGCGATCGAGGCTAAAAGCCGGGATGTTGCCGGCCAATTGCGGATCGTTGAAGGAATTGCCGCTGCATCCTCGGACAATATTGAGCACGTCGCGGCGATTACGGAGGAGCAACTCGCCGCAATGGAAGAAATTTCAGCTTCATCCGTTGCATTGACGAAAATGGCAGAAGATCTGGAAGGTCTTATTCGCAAATTTAAGGTTTAGCAAAAGCAGGTACAAATCGATTGACCGTTTTGCTTTATGTGTAGTAGTATATTATCCATAACAATATTAGCGCTAATATTGTTACGGATAATGAAGGATGACAGGGGATGAAATGGAAGAGCAAAAAATATTGCCGATCATGAACCATCTGGTCGAATTGCGTAAACGAATTATTATTGTCGCTGTATTTTTTATTATTTGCATGGGTGTTGGCTTCTACTTGTCTCCGAAGCTGATGAACTACATAAAACGGCAGCCGATCGCCTCGGAAGTAGAATGGAACGTCTTTTCTTTCACGGACGGGTTATTTATCTATATGAAATGCGCGCTGCTGTTTGCGCTCATTTTTACGATCCCCCTATTGCTGCATCAAGCTTGGAAATTTGCCGAGCCTGGATTGACAGGACGTGAAGCAAGAGGCGTAAAGCAGTTTATTCCCATATCCTTTCTGCTGTTTATAGGCGGCATTGCATTTTCGTATTATGTGGTTTTTCCGATGATGCTGCGGTTTATGACAGAAATGAATCAGAGCATTGGGGCGAATGAAACGTATGGTTTGCAGCAGTTTTTTACGTTTTTGTTCAACATCATTATTCCTATCGCAGCTGCGTTCGAAATGCCGATCATTGTATTGTTTTTTACTAAAATCGGCATGCTGACGCCGGAGCTTCTCAAAAAGGGCAGGAAATATATTTACTTATTGCTTGCGGTAATAGGAGGTATGATTTCGCCTCCGGATTTCATTTCACATTTATCCGTCCTAATCCCTCTCATTATTTTGTTTGAGTGCAGCATTATTTGCTCGAAGGTTTATTTGCAAAGATTACACAAAAAGTCGAGGGGGAATGAACGATGACCGAGGCAAACCAGGTTGAAGGGCAAAAACAGGTTGATCAGTCTCGCCGAAGCTTCTTGAAGGGCGCTGGACTTGCTGTCGGCGGTATGGTCCTAGGCGGCGTTTTAGGCAATGTTGTAGGATTAGGCGGCAAGAAAGAACCGGAGACGATAGATCATTCCGAGCACGGGTCATCTAAGGATGCCGGACATGCCTTAATGTTTTTCACGAATCCGGAAGATTTCAAGGTGCTGGAATCGGCATGCGAGCGCATTTATCCTGCCGATGAGCTTGGACCGGGAGCGAAGGAGCTCGGTGCTGCTTTTTTCATCGATCGGCAGCTGGCAGGCAACTGGGGCAACAATACGAAGGAGTATATGCAGGGTCCTTTTCTGACAGGCACGCCGGAGCAAGGCTATCAAACGCATCTTAGAAGAAATGAAATATTTATGCTAGGAATCGCGGGCTTGAAAGATGAAGCTGCTCGGCGTTATAAGGATGATAAGGACAGAGGCATGAAGTTTTTCAATCTTGCGCCAGAAGAGCAGGACGCGATATTAGCGGAATTCGAGAGCGGAACAGTCCAGCTGAACGGCGTTTCTAGCGCTATGTTTTTTGGCTTATTAATCAGCAGTACAGTTGAAGGCGTTTACTCTGATCCTTTGTATGGGGGAAATAAAGATATGGGCGGATGGAAAATGAAAAACTTTCCCGGCGCGCAAATGAGTTATTATAACGAGATCGATCAGCCTGGCGGCATGCCGGTTATTCAGCCGAAAAGCTTGAAAGACCATATGACGGTGTAGGAGGAAAACATATTGGCTACGAAACTACCAAGAACGGACGCTGTTATTGTCGGCATGGGTTGGGCTGGCGGTATAGCGGCAGCCGAGCTGACCAAGGCGGGGCTGAATGTTGTAGGCTTGGAACGCGGCAGAGGAAGAAGCATCGAGGACTACTATCTAAGCCATGATGAGCTCCGCTACGCGCATCGTCACGAGCTGATGCAGGACCTGTCAAAGGAAACGTTCACCTTCCGCAACGATATGACGCAAACGGCGCTGCCGATGAGACAAATGTCGGCGATGACTATTGGAACAGGCGTCGGCGGATCAGGCGTCCACTGGAACGGTTTCACGCATTTATTTCTCGATTACGATTTTCAAATTAAAACGAAAACGGTCGAGCGCTACGGCGCAGGTAAAATTCCGCAGGACATGACAATTCAGGACTGGGGCATTACAGAAGCGGGACTGGATCCTTATTATCAAAAATTTGTAGAAATGGCAGGCATTTCGGGCGAGGACAATCACTTCAGGCCGCGTTCATGGAAATACCCGACAGGGCCTATGAAGCAGCCGGAAAAAATGAAGCTGGCCTATGATGCGGCTGCCAAGCTGGGCCTTCATCCGTTTATTTCCCCGTCGGCCAATTTGTCCGAGCGGTACAAAAACGCAGATGGCATTGAGCGAGCGGCTTGCCAGTATTGCAGCTTCTGCGCGAAATACGGCTGCGAATACGGCTCCAAGGCGGATCCTGTCGTTACTGTTATTCCTGTTGCGCAGCAGACGGGCAAACTGGATTTGCGTACGCACGCACAGGTGCTAGAGGTGCTTCATGACGGGAAGAAAGCGACTGGCGTCCGTTACTTGGATACAATGACAGGTCTAGAGATGATTCAGGAAGCAGACATCGTTGTTCTATCTGCCTATACGTACTCAAACACAAGATTAATGCTGATGTCCAAAATCGGCGAAGCTTATGATCCGGCTACCGGCAAAGGCGTGGTAGGGAAAAACTACAGCGATCATTTCTTGAGCATGGCATTCGGATTTTTTGACAATAAGTCATTCAATGACTACATGGGCGCAGGAGCGCTTGGTATTTCACTAGACGACTATAACGGTGATTTCTTTGATCATTCCAACCTTGATTTCATCCATGGCGGAATGATCAGCGCGACACAGACCGGCAATGGGCCGATCGGCTGGAATTTATCGCCGCTCGGGACGCCGGCATGGGGCAAAGAATTTAAGAAGCAGTCGCTCTATTATTCGAATCGCGGCGCATTAGTATTCTCTCAATCCGCTGCAATGCCGAATCGGTACAACTATTTGAGTCTGGATCCTACTTATAAGGATGCGTTTGGGCAGCCATTGCTGCGAATGACGGTCAATTGGCATCAGAACGAGCACAGCATGCACAAGTTTATGACGAATCGCTGCGAAGAAATCGTGAAGGAAATGGGAGCCGACCATATTATGGCTTTCGATCAAATGGGCAACTACTCGCTTCAATATGCGGTACCGGAGCACAGCGTGGGCGGCACAATTATGGGCGGGGACCCGGCTACCTCGGTCGTTAACAGCTACTCGCAGGTTTGGTCGCTGGAAAATATGTTCGTGCTGGGCGCATCAACCTTCGCGAATCAGAGCGGGGTTAACCCGACAGGAACTGTAGGAGCTTTAGCTTACCGTGCTGCAGAAGGCATCTTAAAATACAGTAAGCAAGGCGGCATGCTCGTATAAACCTGGAAAGGAGTTGTGTCTCACATGTTCAACACCATCGGTATACCGGGACTAATCATTATTTTGCTTATCGCTTTAGTCGTATTTGGACCGTCAAAGCTACCGCAAATAGGCAAAGCATTCGGGCAAACGATACGCGAATTCAGAACTTCATCAAAAGATTTGATGGATGATATGAAGGAAAGCGCCAGTTTGGAAGATAAGAAGGATAAACAATAAACGAAAAAGATATCGTCATGGGAGGAAATGACAATGAAAAAATGGTTATTATTTGGTGCGGCAGCTCTCGCTGCAATGACGATCGCGGCATGCGGCTCGAGCACAAACAGCGGCGGCGGTTCCGCCAAGGTAGAAAGCGGAGACAAAGCCTTTACGGTCAAGGCCTCCAACTTTGAGTTCGACATTACCGAAATTCGCGTAAAACAAGGCGATAAGGTGAAAATTACATTCGTTAACGCGGCTGGCGTTCATGGGATCGGTATTCCTGATTTGAATATTGATATTAAAGACAACAACGGCGTAGTCGAATTCACAGCGGATAAAGTAGGCGAATTCGAATATATTTGTAATATTATGTGCGGCGCCGGCCACGCGGATATGGTTGGCAAAATTATTGTCGAGGCATAATGAAATTTTAACATTACGATATTAGACATCGAGCTGTCCCGAGTCATTTTGACTTGCGGGGCAGCTTTTTTTTGTCAATATAGATTGATTTGATGAAAGCTTTTGGAATATTTTCCAGCGGAGAAGGGAATGCTTAATAGGAAAATATAGCCTATATACGCTCCTGTATTTTTACTGCGGGCGTAACGAGTATCTCAGCTCTATGGCTGCAAGCTCGTTTCGCAAAGAATATAAGACTCATATAAATGCAAGCCTATATCGTCTTATGTTCAAAAAGAGCGGGGCGATTCATCTTCAGGAGGGAATCTGTATTGATAAAACGTAGCATGAAGCTGTTCCTTGTTGTCGCTGTACTTATGATGGCCTTGCCTGCGGCCGTCTTCGCAAACGAGCCTAAGCCTGCCCCTGCGCCTGCGCCGGGTCCGGCGCAATCGCCTGACCTAGCGCCGTCCGCGAGATCGGCCATTCTAATTGACGCTGACAGCGGCACCGTTATTTTCGAAAAAAACAGCCATGACCGGCTGCCTCCAGCCAGCATTACGAAGATTATGACGCTGCTGCTCATAATGGAAGCGCTGGAGGACGGAAAGATCAAGCTTACCGATAAGGTTCAAACGAGCGAATATGCGGCATCGATGGGAGGTTCGCAAATCTTTCTGGAGCCCGGCGAGGTAATGTCGGTTGAGGAGATGGTGAAGGGAATCGCGCTCGCATCGGGCAACGACGCTTCGGTAGCGATGGCGGAGAAGCTCGCGGGCACGGAGGCGCAGTTCGTCAACATGATGAATGAACGGGCGAAGCAGCTGGGCATGAACGACACCCATTTTGTCAATTGCAACGGACTGCCGACCGCAGAGCATTATTCATCGGCGCATGATATTGCGATCATGTCCAAAGAGCTGCTGAAGCATGAGGGGATTACGAAGTATACGGGACTCTATCAGGATTACTTGCGCAAAACGTCGGAGAAGCCGTTCTGGCTCGTCAATACGAATAAGCTGGTACGCTTCTACAGCGGCGCGGACGGGTTGAAGACCGGATTTACGAACGAGGCTAAATATTGCCTTTCCGCTACTGCCAAGCGAGACGGGCTGCGGGTAATTGCCGTCGTCATGGGAGAGCCGAATACGAAGCAACGCAATGCGGAGGTAAGCCAAATGTTCGACTATTCTTTCGCCCAATATATGAACCATTCGCTGTTGAAAGCCGGCGATACGATCGGAACGGTCAATGTGGAGAAGGGCAAAGTCAATAAACTTCCGCTCATCGCGAACCAGCCTTACAGCGTATTGCTGAAGCGGGGCAGCGATACGCAAAATATCCGTTACGAGCTGCAGCTGAAATCGAATGTAAAGGCTCCGGTCAAGAAAGGCGACACAATTGGGAAGCTTGCCGTTTACGACGGCGATAAGCTGCTTAAGGAGTATCCGCTCGAATCGCCGGAAACCGTCGGCAGGGCGGGCTGGTGGACGATGATGAAGCGTTCCATGTCAGGCTTATTCTCTTAAAAATGCGGTTGCCGCTCACTATTTGTCATATCGTAGCGGTATGCTTCTAGTTTTGTCGGGGGGCAGGAAATCGCTGGCGGACTGGAGAATTGCTAGATCTATCTCGGGAAAATACTTACCTGGAGGAGATGAGCAGCTATATGAGTCTACAAGCGGAAATCGAGCATTATCGGAATATAGTCATCGTTCGCCTGCGAGGCGAACTGGATCATCACACAGCCGATATTGTCCGTTACAAGATGGAGGAAGCGATCCGAAACAGCAGCAGCCACCATGTCATACTTAGCTTGAAGGAACTGCAATTTATGGACAGCTCGGGAATCGGCGTCATCCTAGGGCGTTACAAGCAGGTGCGAAGCATGGGGGGCAAAATGCTCTTATGCCATGTCAATGCGAATGTCCACCGATTGTTTGAACTGTCGGGGCTGTTCAAAATATTGTCCATCTATGACAATGAGCGAACGGCAATATCCAGTTTGGAGGTAGTGTCATGACCGGATCGAATGAAATGAAGCTTTCCTTTAGCGCTCGTTCGGAAAATGAAGCATTCGCCCGTGTCGCGGTTGCGGCATTTGTATCTCAGCTTGATCCTACAATCGAGGAGCTGGGCGATTTGAAAACGGCTGTATCCGAAGCGGTAACCAATGCGATCATTCACGGCTACGACAATGATCCGTCCTGCTTCGTTTCGATCGAAGCCCGCATCGAGGGC
>Ga0180215_1002097_pt1 | contig 20633 bp, 16 predicted proteins | sample eDN3rd37CBELigBY_FD_128871 | JGI IMG/M metagenome (GOLD analysis project Ga0180215, IMG submission 128871) | Enriched backyard soil microbial communities from Emeryville, California, USA - eDNA 3rd pass 37_C BE-Lig BY (version 2) (version 2) | ecosystem: Environmental > Terrestrial > Soil >... | reverse complement strand
GTGTTCGGCCCCCTCGCCGACCAGTTCAGCGTCGAGTCACTGCTGATTGCCGCGGGAATCATCATGTTCCTGGTGGTCGCCGTGGCGACGACCATTCCTGCCGGCCGCCGGTCGATGGCCGCGGCCGGAGCAGCAACGACTCGGCCCCTCACCCCTGAGGCGGTAGAAGCGGATGCCGCGGAGCCCGACGCGGCGGCGGAGGCGGCACCACCTTCGCAGCAGTGACCTCCTCGAGCGCGATGACCACCGTGCCGCTCCTGGTCTCGACCGTGCACTCGGTCTCGTTGCGCTCGCGAAGGTAGCCGACAGCATCCGTGTACCCGCCGGGAATCATGCGGCGCACCGTCATGCGTGTGCCCAGCTCAACGGTTCGGATGAGAGCAACCGAGTCGGTCATGTGCTCAGCCTACGGCCACGTCGATCCACTCCTCGCCGCTCGGCACCAGCGTCGACGTGCCAGCGGTGACCGCCGCGACCAGGTCGTGAAGCTCATCGCCGCCCGTCACGCTGAGCCGGGCGTGCGCGCCGTACTCCGTTCCCAGCACGAGCGCCCCGTGCTGGCGCAGCTCAGCCTCCACTCGACCCGCCTCTGCATGCGGCAGCTCGAGGGTGAAGAGGTCGCGACGTTGGCGCGACACAACCGCGCGTGAGGCGTGCGCTGCGTCGACGGCCGCAATCACGGCATCCGAGTATGCCCGAACCAGCCCGCCAGCGCCGAGGAGCGTCCCGCCGAAATACCGCGTGACGACCGCGACACAGTCCATGAAGTCGCGGCCGGTCAGCGCGTCGAGCATGGGGCGCCCAGCGGTACCGGATGGCTCGCCGTCGTCGTTCGAGCGGCGCACCTGACCGGGGGAACCGCTGGCCCCCAACACGAAAGCTGAGCAGTGGTGTCTGGCGCTGAAGTGCTCGCGCCTGGCCTCCTCCACGACAGCCCGTGCAGCGTCCTCCGACTCGACGCGCACCAGGCGGCACAGAAAGCGCGAGCGCTTCACCTCGATCTCGGCGTCGACCCTCGCACCGGCACCTCCGCGCAGGGTCAGGTCAGTCATACCCCTATTGTCGCTCGGCGCTGTTGCGAAGTCGGAACCCAGCGCGCCGGCGCAGGGCGAACAGCAGGATGCCGGCCGCGGTCAGGGTGGAGGCAACCAGCAGGTGGGGTGCGACCTCTGCACCGGAGAAGGCCAGGCCTCCGCTGGTGACCAGGGTGAGCTGGCCCTCGGCGACGCGAGCCGAAAGCTGCCCGGTGGACACCATCCGGTGATTGCCCAGGTCAGCGTCGGCCGGGATGTTCAGCGTCGCCGTGAACGTGCCCGCGGCCGTGGTCGTGACGGTTGCCAGCAGGACGGGAGTGGAGTGCATGACGATCTGCACATCTTCACCGGGCCAGAACCCTTCACCGTCGATGACGACGGAACCGCCCGGATTGACCCGGGAGACGCTCATCGTCACTGCGGCGCGTGGCCCGACGGTGATCTCGTAGTCGGCGGAGTCGGATCCCGCGGTGTTCTTCGCGGTGATCTGAACGTTCCAGGTTCCCGCCTCCTCCGGCGTTCCCGTGATCATCCCGGTAGCCGCCTCGAGGCTGAGTCCGCGCGGCAATTCGCCCACGGTGACCTCGAACTCGGGTGCAGGGAATCCGTCTGCCTCCACCTGGTGAACGTACGCATCGTCTACATAGCCCTGCGGAGGTGCGGGGGAGACGATCGCCGGGCTGCTGACCACGGTGAGAACGGCGCCGGATGAGTGTGCCCCCAGCACCGCGGAGATCGTTCTCGCACCGTCGCTTGATGGGGTCACGGAGAGCGCGACGATCACGTCATCGGGATCGCTGCTCGACAGGGTCGCCCCGATCGCAGGACCGCGGGAGTTGCCGTACTCGTCATATTCCGTCACGACGAAGCCCTGCGATTGACCCAGCGTGATCGTCTCTGTGCTCGGCGTGAGCTCGATGTGGTGAAGCGGGCCGGGGGTGACCGTGAGGGTGTAGGTCTCGGAGTCGTCGCCGGCCGCGTTGACCGCCTCTACCGTGATCGTGCTGCTGCCGGCTGCGGTGAGAGATCCAGTGATCTTGCCGGTGGCCGGGTTGAAGCTCAACCCGGCGGGTAGGCCGGTCACCGTGACGCTGGGCGCCGGGTATCCGCTGGCCGTCACCTCGAACTCATAGGCTTCCCCGGCGACAACATCGGATGGTGCTGGCGAGGTGATCGCCGGCGCGGCGTGCACGGTCAGCGTGGTGGTTGCGGTCACTGACCCGAGTTCGGCCGTGATGGTGCGCGGTCCGGTTCCGTCGACCGTGATCGCGTTGTCGACCACCACGTCGTCGATGTGGCTGCTGGAGAACGTGACCAGCGCGGTCACGTCGCCGCGACTGTTGCCGTGGGCATCAAACCCTTCGACGGTGTACACCTGCTCCGCGCCGTCCAACACGATGCCATCCGCCGGAGTCAGCACCAGATCGGCCAGCGGGCCCGGCGCCACGTCGAGGGTGAAGTCGACGCTGTGGCTGCCGGCATCGTTCTCCGCACGGATCGTGAACGGGCCCAAGGGTGCACCCGCAGCGGTGGCGGTCGTGGTCGAACCCGTGAGCACACCATCCGCAGAGAGACTGAACCCGGCCGGCAGGGTTCCGGATGAGACGCTGAACGCGATCGGCTCCGTACCGCTGCGGTCCAGACGCTCGTCGTAGGCGACCCCAGCCGTCGCAGGGGGGAGGCTGGCGCTCAGGATGGCCGGTGGCTCGGTCACGGGGATGCTGATGATGGCGGTTCCGGAGTTCACCAGGTCGCTGTCGGTGACGTCTTCGGCAAGAAAACCGGTGGCGGTGACGTTGGACACGATGCTTCCCGCGCTGAAGTCAGCCGGGGTCGCCTCGTAGCTCAGCGTGAAGTAAGCGCTGCCACCGGGCGGAATGGACAACTTGCCGGATACGCCATCGACAGTGCCACCGCTCACGTAGGTCGGCTCTCCCAGAACGTCGCTCACCTGCACATCGAAGACGGTGATCGGCGACGGGTTGTCGACGCGGTAGCTGAAGTGCAGCTCCTGGCCGGCAATGAACGTGCTCTCCGCCACAGTCGTCTCGGCGGAGAGCTGGGCAACCGGCGTGGACAGCGCGAGCTGCTGGATTCGGTAGCCGTCACCCTGTCCGGTCGCCCGCAGGGTGAGCTCGTCCTGCCCGACCGTCCAGATGTCTTCGTTCGGGATCCAGTCGAATGCGTCGATGGAGAAGTTGTTGTACCACTCGAGCGAATCCGGGTCGCCTTCGACATAGGCGAAGCCGTAGGTATTTCCCGTCGGGCACGGGTTGGCCAGCTGACACCGGCCGGCACCCGGTTCGGGGGACCCGATCGGAGGCAGGGGGATGGCACCCTGCGCGATCGAGGTGGCGAAGTTGTCTCGACCCGAGTCGTAAGCACCGCCAGCCAGAGCACTCCAGGGCGGCGTCAGTCGGGTGGGCACCCCGCCGTTGATGACATCGAGCCAGTCGCTCTTGGTGCCGGCGCTGTACAGGTCGCCTTCGCTCGCGATGAAACCGACATGCACGCCCTCGTCGACCGGGATCGGGTCGAACTCGGTCGTGAACGTGACGCCGGCCTCCGGGGTGACCGTGCTGCCGGAGGGCACGTAGTAAAGCCCCTGTTGCACCTGCACGCGCCGCTGGAAGTGGCCGGCCGCCTGGGCGGCAGCGGCATCGTCGAAGGCGTATACGACCGTCACTGCCCATCCTGCCGCGTTGTTCGCGGGAATCTTGCCGTCCTCTGCCATCGGCCCGGGCACCGTGGAGACGACCACGGGGCCGGTGACACCGTCGAACGAGTCGGTGACATCGGCATACCCGGCGAAGATGGTGCCGCTGTCAGAGGAGTGGACGACGGCAGGCGCACTCGGGTAATGCAGTTCGCCGTCGCCCACCCTCAGCTGGGGAACCCTGTTGTTGCTGTGCGGCAGACCCGGGGTGATCGTGGCGGGGTGGTTCGCGTTCCAGGAGAGGATGGCCTTGACGACCTTGCTTCCTGCGGGGATGGTCACGAACGCGGATGATTCGGCCGCCATCTCGGGTTGCAGCCCGCCCCGCCGGTCGAGAGCCTCTGGCCCGACGAAATATTGCACCGGACTCCCGTTATTCGTCGCCGGGGAGGAGGCAGCGTTGCCGGTGCCCTCGTGGATCACGCCCGCGCTGATCCGGTGGTCGCAGTACTGCGATGCCCCGCAGGTGACCCACGTGTTTCCCGCGACGGTGAAGTCACCGAGCACGGACTCGCTGTAGACGTTCGGCAGAAAATTCTCGTCTGCTGGCGGGTACGGCACAATCGTGGCGACCGGCGCAGTCGGGTCGGCTTGCGCAGCCAGGCCCGGAACGATGGCGGCAATGAGAAGCATTGCCAGAAGGGTGACTCCTGCGAAGAGTCGTCGCCGCATGATGCCCAAGCCAGACCTCCTTGTAACAGGAGACCCAGTGACGAGCGCATGGAAGAAGAGAATAGGAGACCCCCGTCACAGGAGGTCTCCTTGATTACCTGCAGCTCAGACAGTAGCGGATGCGTGCGTATCCGGGCAACGTTATGTGACTCGTGTCACGAATTTGCGCTGGCTTGAACGGCAGCATTACGGTGATCGGCAGAGGGAGGAGACCTCCTGGGGGGGGGCGGGTCTCCGGTCGGTGTTCGCACCCATCGGCGCCGGGGTCTCCCTGACAGGAGACCGAATTCATGATCTCGACCACCGCGTCACACCGCCAAGGCATGCGGCCCCCCGGCAGAAGGCGGGCGGTGCTTGCGATCGATGAGGGCACCACAGGAACCCGAGCGGCCTGGGTAAGTGCAGACGGCGAGGTGTCTGGGCTCGAGTACCGCAAGCTTGACGTGGACTATCCCGCCCCCGGCGTTGTCGAACAGGACGCGGCCCAGATCCTTGCGATGACGCTGGATGCGCTGACGTCTACCGTGGCGAGAGCCAGGGAGAGCGATGTCGAGATCGTCGCGCTCGCGGTGACGCAGCAACGGCTCACCGCGGTGCTCTGGGACGCCCACAGTGGTGCACCGCTAGCTCCGGCACTGGTCTGGCAGGACACCAGGCACGCGGCAGAGCTCATGCAGCTGGCAGGTCCGTGGAGCTCGCGACTGTTCGATGTGCTCGGCAGACCCGCGGGCTTCGGGTCACCGTACCTGTGGACGAGCCATCAACTTCGGGAGAACGCAGAGGTGGCGACTGCGTACCACAGGGGGGACCTGCGATTCGGGTCGATTGACAGCTGGCTGGTCTGGAACCTCTCCCGGGACCGGACGTGGGCGACCTCGACGACGAACGCATCCGCCAATGGCGTCTACGCCACCTCGGCCAACGAGTATTTTCTGGACTGGGTGGCCGAACTGGGTTTTCCGCGCGACCTGCTTCCCGGGATTCGGCAGGACCGCGACGACTACGGGATGAGCGACGCGGATGTCTGTGGAATCTCGGTGCCGATTCTCGGCGTGATCGGTGACCAGCAGGCCGGGGCGATCGGCTTGGGAAGCATCCGTGCCGGCCAGGTGTCGTGCGTTCACGGCACGGGGAGTTTCATCGACCTCAACAGCGGAACCAGCCGCCCCGACTATGCGGCGGAGGAGGCTCCTGGGGCGATTCCGCTCGTCGCGTGGCGGGCAGTCGGGACCAACCACTACCTTGCCGAGTCGATCGTTCCGATGACCGGCGCCGCACTCGACTGGGTGTGCGACACGCTCGGCTGGTTCAAGTCTCTGGCAGAACTCAGCGCGCTCGCGGAGGACGCTGGCACGTCAGCGGGGGTGATGTTCCTTCCCGCACTGGCCGGGGTCATGACGCCATCGATCGCACCAGGAGCAAAGGCCGCGCTGTCCGGAGTGACGGCGGCAACCACGCGAGGCAACATCGCCCGCGCCGTGATCGAGGGAATCGCCCACTCCGTGGTCGACGGACTCGACGCCACCGCGCAGGCGGCCGGCATGCGCCCGAGCGAGGTGCTCGTCGGGGGAGGCCTGGCGCTCAGCGACGTCTACCTGCAGGCCCAGGCCGATCTGAGCGGGATCCCGCAGCTGCGACACGCGTCGGCTGAGGTCGCAAGCCTGCGGGGAGCTGCGTTCTTGGCGGCGTCGGATGGCACGCTGTGGGCAGACCTGGAGGAGGCGGCAGCGACCCTCGGCAGCCCCGACGTGTTCCACCCAACCATCAGCGCAGAAGACCGCGCCAGGCGACGACAAGCGTGGAAACGTCGCCTGGACTTCGAGATCGCTTCGGTGGGGTGAGTCCTGTGGTGTCCAACGGCCAAGACCCCGTCTCGGGAAGCATCCTCGCTCAGGAACTGACGGAGTGGGCCACAGTGCCCTCGGTGATCTTTCCGCTGAACTACAGCGAGTTCCTGCAGTCGCCGCGTGCCCTGTGCACCCTGGCGGCCGTTCCCCTCGACGCCTGCGAGCGGGTGTTCTCCGACCTCAGCCAGCACGGGCGGATCGCCCTGCTCAACATCGACACCTGTCCGGGATTCGGTCGCGACGATGCCGTTCTGACGTTTCTGAAGCGCATCGGGGTCGCCGGGGTGATGAGCACCAGGCTGGCGCTTCTGCAGAAGGCGCGCTCCCTCGGCCTGTTCACTGTGCAGGTTCTGTTCCTCACCGACGGCAGCACGGTCGGCAAGGGCGCGGCATCCATCCGCAGCGCCAACCCGCACCTCGTGCAGGTGATGCCGTTCCCGGTGATCGCTCACCTCACCGCTCCGGAACGACGCAACCTGGGCAGGTTCGTGGCCTCCGGCTTCGTGCGAACCCGATCAGACGTGACGGATGCGATCGCCAGCGGAGCGATGGGGGTCACCACGACAACGGTCGACCTGTGGACCCTGCGGCGTTCCGAGGTCGGTGAGCAGGCTTAGGACCAGTTGCGGGCGTGCCCCTACTGTCGCTCGATGGTGGTCGCGAGCGGCACCTCGCGCACGAAGAGCAGCAGGATGAACGAGGCGAGGGCGAGCGGCACCATGTACAGGAACAGCGGTGCCAGCGCATCGTTGTACGCGTACATGACCTGCAGGTGTATGGCCGTAGGAAGGTGCATGACCGAATCTGGGGTGAGCGAGTTCATGCCGGAACCCAGCGAACCTGCATCCGGGATGCGCGCGGCCAGTCCGTCGGCCAGGCGTGTCGTGAACAGGCTTCCGACCACAGCGCCGCCGAGCGACGACCCGATCTGGCGAAAGTAGTTGTTCGACGCCGTGGCTGTACCGACTTCGCTGTTCGGGAACGAGTTCTGCACGATCAGCACCAGGATCTGCATGCTGGCGCCCAGACCCATGCCCATGATCCCCAGGTATGTGCAGAACACCACGAGCGGGGTGTCCGGGGTGATGGTGCCCAGCAAGCCCATGCCGATGGCCACGACCAGGGACCCCACGATGGGCATCCACTTGTAGCGTCCGTACCTGCTCACCAGCCACCCCGTCAGAACAGACGTGAGCAGCAGCGCACCCATCATGGGGATCATGAGCAGCCCCGCGCCTGTCGCGGTGGCGCCAAAACTCATCTGCAGGTATGTGGGCAGGTAGCCGATCGCCCCGAACATGGCCACACCGGTGAGCAGACCGGCCAGGGTGGTGAGGTTGAAGTTGCGGTCGCGAAAGAGGTGCAGCGGCATGATGGGCTCCGCGACCCTGCGCTCGACGAGCACGAACGCGATCCCGGTGACTGCGGCCCCAACGCTCAGCCCGATGATGGTGATCGAGTCCCAGGCGTAGTCCTTGCCGCCCCACGAGCCGACGAGCACGATGCAGGTCGTGGCGGCAGCAAGCAGCGACATGCCCCAGCCGTCGATCTTCGGGCGGATGCGGGTGCCTTCAGGCAGCTTGAGGAACAGAACGGTGGCGAGCAGCGCCAGGATGCCCAGGGGCAGGTTCATCCAGAACGTCCAGCGCCAGCCGATCCCCTCGGTGAACCACCCGCCGAGCAGCGGGCCAGCGACGGACGACACCGCGAACACGGCGCCCATCACGCCCATGTACTTGCCCCGCTCGCGGGCGGGAACGACGTCGGCGATGATCGCCTGCGACAGGATCATGAGCCCGCCACCGCCGAGGCCCTGCACCACGCGCGCCGCAATCATGGTGGTCATGTCGCCCGCCATGGCGCCGATGACCGAGCCGGCCATGAACGCGATGATCGCCGCGATCATCAGGCTCTTGCGGCCGATCAGGTCTCCCACCTTGCCGTAGATCGGCATGGTGATGGTGGCCCCCAGCATGTAGGCGGTCATGATCCAGAGCATGTGCTCGACACCGTCGAGCTCTCCCACCATGGTGGGCATGGCTGCACTCAGCACGGTCTGGCTGAGCGATGACAGCAGCATAGAGAGCATGAGACCGATGAAGAGCAGCACGATTCCGCGCTTGGTCTCATGCGATCGGAGCGTGCGGGGTGCAGTGGGTGTGGTTGCCGTAGTTGTGTCGGTGGGAACGGTCATATGAGTCGGTCGACGACCTCTCTGAGAGTGGTGAGTGATTGCTCGATCGCGCGGTCGTCATCCGCGGCGGTCGAGGTGAGCGTTGGGGAATTCGCGACGGTGCGAATCGCGTTGCGCACCGTGCTGATGGCGAGGATGACGAGAATGCGGGCTGCAGCCTCGATGTCGTCGAGGTTGCGGTAGGCGTCGAGGTTTCGCATGCGCTTGGCGACGACGGATGCCACGCGCGTCTCCACGGAGAGCACACGCGTCATCTGCTTCTGCAGCAACTGGGGGTGCCTGTGGATGAGCTCCCGACGCTGGCGCATGATCTCACGGTCGGTAGGGGAGGCCGAGAAGACCTCGAGCATGAGCTGCACGGTGTCGCGCAGCAGGTCGGGCGAGTCGGAGTTCGCGAACTCCTCTAGCTCGTCCTCGGTCGGCAACTGCTCGTGGAACCCGAGCATGGCGTCTTCTTTGGTGGGGAAGTAGTTGAAGAACGTGCGGGTTGAAACGTCTGCTTCTGCACTGATGTCTGCGACGGTCACGGCGTCGGGGCTCGTCGCGAGCGCGTGCCGAACAGCCGCACGGTGGATGGCTTCTCGCGTCTCGCGCTGCTTGCGCTCCCTGAGCCCCTCGTCCTTCGCCACTGCTATATATTTGCACAGACTGCAAAATTGCACAAGTGCAAGAAATTCCTCCCCCAGAGCCGCATAGGATTGCCGCCTGATGACACAAAAAGCCGACAAGCACGCCGACCGCATCCGGTGGGAAGCCTTCGCCGTTTGCGCAGCGGTCGCCTCGCTCACGATCATGGACCTCTCCAAGATCAACGTCGGCCTCCCCGCCATCGAACTGTCGTTGCACGGCGGGCCGACCGAACTGCAATTGATCGTCGCCGGCTACGCGCTCGCATTCGGCCTCGCCCTGGTACCGGCCGGGCGCCTGGGAGACATCGGCTCGCGCAAGCGGATGTTCGTGATCGGCCTGGTCACGTTCACCCTCGCCAGCGTCTTCTGCGCCATCGCACCCAACATCCAGGTGCTGGTGGCTGGCCGTATCCTGCAGGGCGTGACTGCCGGCATCCAGATGCCCCAGGTGCTCGGGCTCATCCAGCAGCTCTTCCAGGGCCACGAGCGTGGCAAGGCCTTCGGCCTGTTCGGCGCCATCATCGGGCTCTCAACCGCCTTCGGCCCGACCCTCGGCGGGCTCTTGATCGCGATCGGGGGAGAGGCCGACGGCTGGCGGCTCATGTTCTGGATGAACGTACCGCTGGGAGTTCTGGCCCTCATCTTCGCCATCAGGCTGCTTCCCACATCGCAGCTGCACGAGAAGCTCAAGACCGAGCTCGACATCGTGGGCATCCTGCTGCTGGGTGGGGCGGTGTTCGGCCTCATGCTGCCGTTCGTGCTCACGACGGGAGGTCCAGACGATGACCCCAACCGCTGGTTCTGGCTGATCGCGTTCGTGGTGTTCACGGTCGCGTTCGTGCTCTGGGAGAGAAACTTCCTCGCACGGGGCAAGTCACCCGTCATCCGGTTCAGCCTGTTGAGGCTGCAGTCGTACCGCAACGGAATCCTGGTGGCGACCTCCTACTTCGCCGCCATGCCCGCCATCTTCCTGCTCGCCACCCTGTACCTGCAGCAGGGCCTCGGGCTGGCTGCTGTCTTCGCCGGGATGGTGACGATCCCGTTCGCGCTCGTCTCCGCCTACACGTCCTGGATCGGCGGCCGCCTGGTCAACCGTTACGGGCGCATGCTCGTGCTTACCGGATTAGCGCTCGTGATCCTGGGATTCGGGCTGGCCCTGCCGATCTCGGCGTACGCGCCGGCATCCGCTGTGCCGTGGCTGCTCGCTGCCACGATGATCGTGGCGGGAGCCGGTGGAGGCTTCGTGATCTCGCCCAACCAGACGCTGACGCTGCAAGACGTACCCGTCGTGCAGGGCGGGGTGGCCGGGTCCGTTGGGCAAGTGGGGCAGAGGGCGGGAACGGCCATCGGCGTCGCAGTCGCCACCTCGACCTACTTCGCCACCATTTATGCAGAACGTGGCGGAGCGGCGCACGCCACCGTCTACGCGGATGCATTCCACAACGGCATGTACGTGGCGCTCGGCCTCGTTCTGGTGGCCGTGGTGTTCGGCCTGCTCGACCTGCGGAACCGCGCGGCGGCCTAGGAGTCGCCGCCCTCTTCACCGGCCCCGTCTTCGGCGTCCGGCTCAGCGAGCCGTTCTGCGCCGACGCCCTTCAGGCTGTACTCGGTCTGCTGGTCAGAGTCGAACACGTAGCAGAGCACCTCGCGGTCACCCAGCTCCCAGCTCGCCTCCGTCGGAGTGAAGAAGTCGTACGCGAGCGTTCCCGCCTCGTCAAACGTCACACCGATGAACTTCTCGAACTCGGGCAGGCAGACCTCGTAGCCCTTGAGCAGCAGCTTCTCCTCACCGGGGAACTTCTCGCCGTCGAGGTCTACGGTGGCGATCACCTCGTTGTCGTGGGCGAGGGTGCAGTTCTCTCGCGGAACGTCAACGAGTTCACCGGCCTGTGGGTCCATCGTCACGGTGTTGTTGAAGCAGTCGCCAACCTCAAGCACGTGGGCTTCCGGCCGATCGGGAATCATGTCGCCCACGAGCCCGCTCACCTGGGCGCATCCGGAGAGCATGATGCACGCCGCAGCAACGGCCAGCACTCGAACGGTGAACGACTGGGGAGATCGGCGCACGTGGGCTCTTTCTAACGCGGTCAGGGACGGCACCATCCTATGAGTTGCGCGCGGTCGCGCGTCACCACGCGCCTAGTGCTCGGATGACGGATGCCGACCCATGGCATCCAGAACCGCGTGGTGCAGCAGTGAGTTCGTAGCCAGGGCGGAGCCGTGCCACGGCCCCGGCTTGCCGTCCATCGATGTGAAGCGACCACCGGCCTCCTGCACGATGGGGGCAAGCGCCGCCATGTCGTAAGGCTGCAGGTCGTACTCGCCGGCGATGTCGATGAGACCCTCCGCGAGCATCATGTACGACCACATGTCGCCATACGCGCGCGTGCGCCACACGCGGCGCGACAGTGCGACCAGCTCGTCGAGGTGCCCGTGCATGTCCCACTGCTGGATGCTGTTGTAGCTGAGCGAGGCGTCCTCCAGCTGTGCCACCCCCGAGACGCGGAGGGCGCGTTCTCCGTCGCTGTCGCGCACCACGGCGCCAGCGCCGCGGGTCGCCCACCAGCGCTTGCCGAGTGCGGGCGCGCTCACCAGCCCGAGCACGGGGTCGCCGTCGACCGCCAGCGCGATGAGCGTCGCCCACACGGGCACACCGCGCAGGTAGTTCGCCGTGCCGTCGATCGGGTCGATGATCCACTGCCGCGACGAGTCGCCCGCTGTGCCGAACTCCTCACCCAGGATCGAGTCAGCCGGCCTGGCCGCCATGAGTCGTTCGCGGATCGCCTGCTCTACGGCCCGATCGGCATCCGTGACGGGGGTGCGGTCTGGCTTGGTGGACACCTGCAAGTCGAGAGACCGGAAGCGGGCGGCCGAGATCGCATCTGCGGCGTCGGCCAGCTGGTGGGCGAGCGAGAGGTCTGAGGCGAGGGCGGCATCGGTCACCCGTCAAGGCTAGCCGTGCGGCGGGTGCGCCTGTGTCACGTCAGTGATGCGAGCAGACGCTGGAACGACTCGAGCCTCGATCGGTTCACCTCGCCGGTGGCCGCGCGCTCGTTGAGCTCGCAGTCCGGTGCGTCGGGAAGGTGCGAACACCCTCGCGGGCAATCCTCGGCGACCACGGCGAGGTCGGTGAATGACTTCAGGATGTTGGCGGCGTCCACGTGGCCGAGCCCGAACGAACGCACTCCGGGGGTGTCGACGATCCAGCCGCCCGCGACGCGGTACGAAACGGTTGACGACGAGGTGTGCCTGCCTCGTCCGGTCACGTCGTTGACCCGCCCTGTGGCCCGGTTGGCGTCAGGCACGAGGGCATTGACCAGGGTTGACTTCCCCACACCGGAGTGCCCCACGGCCACGGTGGTGTGGCCCGCAAGCAGCCGCTTGATGTCCTCCGTCGGCATCGAGCCGTGGCCGCTCGTGACGACCGTGATGTCGAGTGCCTCGAAGTTCTGCAGGAACGGTGTCGGGTCTGCGAGGTCAGTCTTGGTGATGCACAGGATGGGGGAGATGCCTGCGTCGTAGGCGGCCACCAGGTACCGGTCGACCAGCCGTGGTCGGGGTTCCGGGTTTGCGGCCGCCACGACGATGAGCATCTGGTCGGCATTGGCCACGATGATGCGCTCGACCTCGTCCGAGTCGTCTGCGCTGCGCCTGAGCACCGTGGTTCTGGGCTGGATGCGCACGATGCGTGCCAGGCTTCCCGGTGCGCCAGAGGTGTCGCCGACCACGTCGACCCGGTCGCCCGTCACGATGGCGTGCTTGCGGAGTTCGGATGCGCGCGACGCGGTCACCTCGCGCTCGGTGCCGCCGTCCTCGTCGAGCAGCACGGTGTAGCGACCGCGGTCGACCGTGAGCACACGCCCCGTCACCGCGTCGCTGTGTTCCGGGCGGATCTTGGTGCGCGGGCGGTTGCCCTTCGGGTTCGGGCGCTGGCGTGCCTCGTAGTCCGCGTACTTGTCGTCGTCATCGTCGTCGATGTCGGTCAGCCAGCTCATGCCCGCTCAGTTCCGCTCAGAGCAGGTTGATCGGGTCGCTCGGCGATGTGCCGAGACCGAGCAGGGTGTCGCGCCACAACTGCGGGAACTCGGGCAGCGTCTTCGAGGTGGTGGCGATGTCATCGACCTGGACGCCTGCCACCGCGAGACCGATCAGGGCGCCCGTCGTGGCCATGCGGTGATCTTCATAGCTGTGCCAGATTCCCTCGTGGAGTGGGCGCGGCACGATCTGAAGGCCATCGTCGAGCTCAGTGACCTCCCCGCCAAGAGCGCCCAGTTCGGCGGTGAGCGCAGCGAGTCGATCGGTTTCGTGGCCACGCAGGTGGCCGATGCCGGTGATGCGGCTGGGTTCGTCTGCAAGGGCGGCCAGCGCCACGAGGGTGGGCGCGAGCTCTCCGCCCAGGCTCAGGTCGAGCTCTACGCCACGGATGCGGGAGCCGCCCGCAAGCCCGGCCCCGCCGTCGACGGTGAGGCTCCCGTCCGAGCGGGTAACAGTGGCTCCGAACAGGGCGAGCAGCTGCTCGAGATGGGCGCCCACCTGGGTGGTCTCATCCGGCCAGCCGCTGATCGTCACGGTGCCGCCCGCAACGAGGGCAGCAGCGAGGAACGGTGCGGCGTTCGAGAGGTCCGGCTCGATGTCGACCGAACCGCCGGCTATCTGCCCGGGCTCCACGTTCCACTGGCCGGGTGATGGGGATTCGACCGTGACGCCTCGCGCGGCGAGCGTTGCAATGGTCATCTCGATGTGGGGGAGGCTCGGAAGCGTGGGCCCGGTGTGCCTCAACTGCAGCCCCTTCTCGAAGCGCGGCGCCACCATGAGCAGGCCCGAGACGAACTGGCTCGAGGCCGACGCATCCACGTCGAGTGAGCCTCCGGTGACGCGACCTGTTCCGTACAGGCTGAAGGGCAGGCGCCCCAGCCCGTCGTCATTGACGTCGACGCCGAGGGCGCGCAGAGAAGAGATGGTGGGGAGCATAGGCCGGCGTCTGGCCGCCTCGTCGCCGTCGAAGGCGACCGGGCCGAGCGCGAGCGCAGCGACCGGGGGGATGAAGCGCATGACCGTGCCAGCGAGACCGCAGTCGATGAAGGTTCCACCCTCCAGCTCACCGGGGGTGATGAGCAGGTCAGGGCCGTACGGTGACTGACCGACCTCCTCGATGATCACACCGAGCGCCTTGAGGGCCTGAACCATGAGTGCGGTGTCACGCGAGTGCAGGGGGGCACGAAGAATGGATGTCTCGCTCGCCAGAGCCGAAAGCACGAGTTCGCGGTTCGTGAGCGACTTCGAGCCGGGCAGCGCCAGTTCCGCCGCGAGCGGGCCCGGTGCAACGGGAGCAGCCCACGGGCCGTCTGGCAGCACCTCAACGAGGTCGTCGTTCTCGTAGGGGTCGAACTCGGGGTTGGAATATCTGGAGATAAGCATCGGTTACCACAGTATCGGCAGTAGGTGGCAACAGGCAGGGGAACCAAGTGACGGCGGTGATGGAGTGTGAGCCACCCGAGCTCGCCCAGTTGCAGGAACTCGGACGACCGCCTGAGCTGAGCCAACTACACTGGGGCGCGATGACGAACACGCCGGACGGCCAGGCCGAAGCAGCAGAGACTGCGGACAGCGAAAACCCCGGTTCTGCGACCACCACGCCGGACCCGGACGAACTGCGCGCCCTATTCGAGGAACAGGCGCTCCCTTACATGGACCAGCTCTACGCCGCCGCCATGCGCATGACCCGCAACCCTGCGGATGCCGCAGACCTGGTGCAGGAGACCTTCATCAAGGCGTTCGCCGCGTTCGGTCAGTTCCAGCAGGGCACCAACCTCAAGGCCTGGCTCTATCGCATCCAGACCAACACGTTCATCAACACGTATCGCAAGAAGCAGCGCGACCCGTACCAGGGCACCATTGACGAGCTCGAGGACTGGCAGTTGGGTGGTGCGGAGTCAGCAACGTCGACGTCGTCACGTTCTGCTGAGGCTGAGGCGATCGACCACCTTCCCGACAGTGCCGTGAAGGACGCACTGCAATCCATCCCCGAGGACTTCCGTCTGGCGGTGTACTTCGCCGACGTCGAGGGGTTCTCGTACCAGGAGATTGCCGACATCATGAAGACCCCGGTGGGAACCGTGATGAGCCGACTGCACCGTGGCAGGCGGCTCTTGCGGGAACTGCTGGCCGACCACGCGAGGGGCCGCTCTGCGACTGCCGCCCCCGTTCCCAGGAGCACACGATGACTGACTGCGGTTGCGAGAAGGCGAAAGCCGAGCTCGAGGAATACCTGCACAACGAGTTGCGAAAAGAGGATGCGGCAGACATTGCCGAGCACATCCGCAACTGTGCCGACTGCTCAAGCGAGGTGGAGCTGGGGCATGTGCTCACGCTCGCCGTGCAGCGTGCCTGCCGTGAGACGGCACCGGAAGAGCTGCGGGCCCAGGTGCTGTTGAGACTCCGGCAGATCCAGTCGTCGCACTGAAGCTCAGTCTGGCTGAGAGCTGGAGAACAGAGACGGGTCGAGCCTGAGGCGATAGTGCGCCCCAGGCTCGACCCGTCTGCGTTGTTTAACCCTGCTCGGTGATCAGTCGACGATCTGGATGGCCGACACGAAGTTCGTGCCGCGGCTGAACTGCAGCTGGATGTGCAGCCACGCGATGGCCTCGAGCGTCTCAGCCTGGCTGAGCGCACCCGTGTCGATGACCCGGAAGCCGGTCTTCTCGGCGAAGGCGCTGAGCGCTGCCTTGGCGTCCGCGTCATCCGCAGCAACCAGCAGGTCGAGCGGCTGGCCGTTCTTGGTGCCGGCGATGACGTTGTTCGCGAACACAGTGTTGAAGGCCTTCACGACCTTGGCCGCCGGGGCGAGCTTCGAGATCTCGTCGGCTGCGGATGTTCCGGGCTGGGTCACAAGGCCCGTGTAGTCGGCGTTGATCGGGTTGGTGGCGTCGACAAGGGTCTTGCCGCTCAGGTCGCCCAGGGCGGGCAGCACCTCGGAGACGGCGAGGAAGGGGATCGCCAGGAACACGAGGTCACCGGTGATGGCATCACCGATGGTGTTGACGGTCACGCTGTCGCCGAGGTCGGAGGCCAGGGCCTGGGCGCTCTCGGGGTTGCGCACGATGAGCTGCACCGTGTCGCCTGCCTCGATGGCGCGGGTGGCGATTCCACGGGCGACGTTTCCTGCTCCGATGATGCTGATGGCGGTCATGCCTTCTCCTTAAGTATTTGAGAGTTCAAGTAAATCTACCGTAGCGTCATCTATTTGAATGTTCAAGTATCTTGCTAGACTGTTTCTCATGACCGAGAAGAACCCGAAGCGCTGGCTGAACGACGAGGAGCAGCGTGCGTGGCGCGCCTACCTCGTGGCCTCCGCGCGCCTGCAGGAAGTGCTCGACCGAGAACTGCTGCGCGACTCCGGAATGCCGCACACCTACTACATGATTCTTGCCATGCTGTCGGAGGCTCCCGAGCACGGTGTGCGCATGAGCGAGCTCGCCGAAGTGCTCAAGTCGTCGGTCAGCAGGCTCTCTCACGCGGTGAGAAAGCTCGAGGAGGCCGGCTGGGTGAGGCGAGACGCAGACCCCACCGACGGTCGGGTCAGTTACGCCTGCCTCACCGATGAGGGCATGCGGGTGCTGGTCGACGCGGCGCCAGGGCACGTCGACACGGTCGTCGAGAACGTGTTCGATCGGCTCACCTCGGAACAGGTCGGCCAGCTCTACGACATCTCTGCCGCCATTCTGGGCGCGCTGACGCCAGACGACGACCCAGCACACGTTCTGAGGCCGGACCAAGCCCACCCCTCGCTCTAGTCGATCATCCGGCTCGCGCCGGATGCCCTAGTCGATGGTGAGGGCGCGGTTGATGAGGTCGACCTGCTCCTGTGCGCTCCGCTTCGTGGACCCGGTAGCGGGGGAGGCGGATGCCGGACGCGACGCCACCTTCAGCTCCAGGTTCTTGAGGTTGCGCAGCAGCTCCATGCAGATGAACGGCCAGGCACCCTGGTTCTCGGGTTCTTCCTGTGCCCACAGCAGCTCAGCGTTCGGGTACTGCGACACGACGGAGACCAGTTCGCGCAGAGGCAGCGGATAGTACTGCTCCACTCGCACCAGCGCGATGTCCTTCTGCCCGCGCTTGTCGCGCTCTGCGAGCAGGTCGTAGTGCAGCTTGCCCGCGTGCAGCACGATGCGCTTCACGGCGGCCTTGTCTTCTATGGTCACATCGTCGATGACCGGCTCGAACCTGCCAGACGTGAAGTCGGCGATCTCGCTGGTGGCACCACGCAGCCTCAGCATGGCCTTCGGGGTGAAGACCACGAGCGGGCGACGCGGCCGCGCGTACGCCTGGCGGCGCAGGAGGTGGAAGTACGAAGCCGGGGTCGACGGCCGGGCGACGGTCATGTTGTTCTCTGCGCACAACTGCAGGAACCGTTCGATGCGAGCCGAAGAGTGGTCTGGTCCCTGGCCCTCGTAGCCGTGCGGCAGCAGTAGCACCACGCCGGAGCGCTGGCCCCACTTCTGCTCTGCACTCGCGACGAACTCGTCGATCACGATCTGGGCGCCGTTGGCGAAGTCGCCGAACTGGGCCTCCCAGAGCACGAGGGCATCCGCCCGCTCAACCGAGTAGCCGTACTCGAAGCCCATGGCGGCGTATTCGCTCAGCAGCGAGTCGTAGATCCAGAACCGTGCCTGGTTCTCGCTGAGGTTGAGCAGCGGCAGCCACTCCTGACCGTTCTGCCTGTCATGCAGCACCGCGTGGCGCTGCACGAAGGTACCGCGGCGGCTGTCTTGCCCCGCCATCCGCACGGGCGTTCCCTCAAGAAGCAGGGAGCCCAGCGCGAGCAGTTCGCCGAAGCCCCAGTCGACCTTGCCGCCTCGGCTCATGTCGACCCGCTTCTTCAGCAATTGCTGGAGTTTGGGGTGCACCGTGAACCCGGCGGGCGGGTTGTCGTGGGCGTCGCCGATGGTGTGGATCACGCTCTCCGCGACGGCCGTCGTCTCTGGCTCTCCCGCGCTGTCGTCCTTCTGCGAGTCGGGCCGCTCGAGGTCAGCGACGGCTGCGTCGTCCTGCACGATGATCGGCATGGAGTTCGTCTGCGCTGCGTGGGTCTCGGCGAATGCCCGCTCGAGGCGGTCCTGGAAGTCTGCCTGTGCGGCCTCGTACTCCTCTTCGGTGATGTCACCGCGTCCGACGAGAGCCTCGCCGTAGAGGGTGCGCACGGAGCGCTTCGCTTCGATCAGGCTGTACATCAGCGGCTGCGTCATCGACGGGTCGTCGCCCTCGTTGTGTCCCCGCCTGCGGTAGCAGACCAGATCGATGACGACATCCTTGTGGAACTCCTGGCGGAACTCGAGCGCGAGTTCCGCAACGCGCACGACCGCTTCGGGATCGTCGCCGTTCACGTGGAAGATGGGTGCCTGGGTGGTCTTGGCCACGTCGGTCGAGTAGACCGAGGTGCGACCCTCCTCTGGCGGTGTCGTGAAGCCGACCTGGTTGTTGATGACGACGTGGATGGTGCCGCCCGTGCGGTAGGCACGGAGCTGCGCCATCTGCAGGATCTCGGCGACAATGCCCTGACCGGCCATCGCTGCGTCACCGTGAACCATCACGGGGACCACCTGGAAGGTGCCGATCGGCTTGCGGTCCTGCTTGGCGCGCACGATGCCTTCGAGTACGCCGTCGACGGCCTCGAGGTGCGACGGGTTCGCGGCAAGGTACACGGGGATCTGGTCGCCGGCCGCACTTGTGAAGGTGCCCTCGGTGCCCAGGTGGTACTTGACGTCTCCCGATCCCTGAACGGTGCGTGGGTCCTGTGTTCCCTCGAACTCGCGGAAGATTTGACCGTAGGTCTTGCCGGCGATGTTGGTGAGCACGTTGAGGCGACCGCGGTGCGCCATGCCGATCGCAACCTCTTCGAGGTTGGCCTCGGCTGCACCCTGGAGGATGCGGTCGAGCAGGGCGATGATCGACTCAGCCCCTTCAAGGCTGAACCGCTTCTGGCCCACGTACTTGGTCTGCAGGAAGGTCTCGAACGCCTCAGCCTCGTTCAGCTTGGCGAGGATGCGCATCTGCTCATCGTGGGTGGGCTTGGTGTACGGGCGCTCCAGCCGGTCTTGCAGCCACTTGCGCTCATCCGGGTTCTGGATGTGCATGTACTCGACGCCGACCGTGCGGCAGTATGCGTCGCGAAGCATGCCCAGGATGTCGCGCAGAAGCGCTGTGCGCTTTCCGCCGAAGCCTCCCGTGATGAACTCGCGGTCGAGGTCCCAGAAGCTGAGGCCGTGCGTGGCGATATCGAGGTCTGGGTGCGAACGCTGCACGTACTCGAGCGGGTCGATGTCGGCCATGAGGTGCCCGCGCACGCGGAACGCGTTGATGAGTTCCTGCACGCGCGCCGTCTTGTCGACGGCGTTGGCGAGGTCGACATGGATGTCTTCTGCCCAGCGGATCGGCTCGTACGGAATGCGCAGCGCGGCGAAGATCTCTTCGTAGAAGGAGTGCTTGCCGATGAGGCGTTCGTGCACGATCTTGAGGAACTCGCCAGAGCCCGCACCCTGGATGACGCGGTGGTCGTAGGTCGACGTGAGGGTGACGGTCTTGCCGATACCAAGGTTCGCAAGCATTGACGCCGACGTGCCCTGGAACTCCGCAGGGTATTCGAGGGCTCCGGCACCGATGATGCAGCCCGCGCCCTTCATCAGGCGGGGAACCGAGTGTTCGGTTCCGATGCCGCCCGGGTTGGTGAGCGAGATGGTGTTGCCCTGGTAGTCGGCCATCGTGAGCTTGTTCTCACGCGCCCGCTTGACGACGTCTTCGTAGGCTGCGAGGAACTCGCCGAAGCTCATGCTCTCGGTGTGCTTGATGCCGGGTACCACGAGCGACCGGGTGCCGTCTGGCTTGGGCAGGTCGATGGCGATGCCCAGGTTGATGTGTGCCGGCGCGACCACTGAGGGCTTGCCGTCGATCTCGTCGTAGTAGACGTTCTGGCTGGGGAACTCCTTGAGCGTCTGGATCATCGCCCAGGCGATCAGGTGCGTGAAGGACACCTTGCCGCCGCGTGCCCGCTTCAGGTGGTTGTTGATGACGATCCGGTTGTCGATCATCAGCTTGGCGGGAATCGTGCGCACGCTGGTTGCGGTCGGGACCGTCAGGCTGGCATCCATGTTCGACGCGATCGACTTGGCCGCACCGCGCAGCGGAGTGACGGTGTCTTGCGGCTCCTCTGCCGCTTCAGCGTCTGATGCTGCAGCCTTGGGTGCCGTTGCCGGCGCCTCTGCCGGAATGGGTTGCGGCTTGGCCTGCACCGACGTCGTCTTGGCGACAGGTTGAGACCCTGTGCCGGTGTCGTCGGCGCTCGAGGCGGAGGGCGTGGATGCTGCCGGTGCGGATGCGGCTGGTGCAGCGGGCGCGGCTGGTGCAGCGGGCGCGGCCGGCGCGGCAGGCGCAGCAGCGGCCTGGGCCATCGCAGCCGACTGCTCTGTTGCAGCCGACTGCCCAGACTGGGCGGGTGCGGCCACGGTGGCCAGCTTCGACTGGTGGTAGTTCTCGAGAATCGGCCAC
>Ga0180215_1002096_pt1 | contig 20633 bp, 17 predicted proteins | sample eDN3rd37CBELigBY_FD_128871 | JGI IMG/M metagenome (GOLD analysis project Ga0180215, IMG submission 128871) | Enriched backyard soil microbial communities from Emeryville, California, USA - eDNA 3rd pass 37_C BE-Lig BY (version 2) (version 2) | ecosystem: Environmental > Terrestrial > Soil >... | reverse complement strand
TAGAAGAACACCCGTTTCGGATGATTTGTGATCACGAAAGCCATCTGACCATGTGTGAGAACGGCAGCCTTCGGGCGCCCCGTCATTCTCGAGGTTACGTAGGGTAATTCGACATTACAAGGCAGTGAAATCGTGTATCTTTTCGCCATAGGTCAGAACAAGCATTCACAATATGGACCAGGTTCGCAAAGCGCGTCCGGTCATACCTTCAAGCGCACCTTCGGCCACGACCTGGGCGGAGGCGGAAACGTGAGATGTAGCCGGTTGCGCATCCTGGTGCCTTTCTGAAGAAGCGTTTTGGTTCAGTCGCGAGGCGGCGAGCCGACCTTCAGCTTCGATCTCCTCCAGAAATGGATTGGCTTCCCATCGGGCGGCTATCCAACCAGTTGATGCTCATAGCGCCTGAGGCGAAGTGTCTATGGCTGCCCCCTTGTTTGGGCGAAGCCGAAGGCTAGTTCAGATGGCACACATTGACACCCGCTCAGACCGAGCCTTCCCCGCTTCTCATGAAAACCCGCAAGACCCGCAACGTCTCGCTCACCCCCGAGCTCGAGGCCCTCGTCGACAGCAAGGTCGCATCCGGCCGCTACCGCAGCGCCAGCGAGGTCGTGCGCGCGGCCCTGCGGCTTCTCGATGAGCGCGAGCGGCGCATGGAGCGGCGGCTGCAACCCTCTCGGGAGAGCCCTGATGCTCGATAGTTGGCACACCGAGGCGGCCTCCGCCGTCCCTGACTTCCTGTCAGGGGGTGGCGAGATGGGAGCGCGAATGCGGACGCATGACTGGTCCACGTCGCCCTTGGGCAATCCGGAGTCCTGGCCCCAGTCCCTTCGCACGCTTGTGCGCCTGATGCTCAATGCCAGGCAGCCCATGTTCATTGCCTGGGGACCTGAGCTCGCCTTTCTCTACAATGACGACTACGCCCCGGTTTTTGGAGCCAAGCATCCGCACGTCCTGGGTCTCCCTTTCGCCGAGATCTGGTCCGACATCTGGGAGCAGATCGAGCCCTTGGTCGACCGGACCCTGTCAGGACGCGCCGTCTGGCAGGAGGACCTGCTCATCCCAATGGAGCGGAACGGCTACCGCGAGGACACCTGGTTCAGCTTTTCCTACAACCCCGTGTGGGATGATAGCGGCGCCATAGCGGGCATGTTCTGCGCCTGCACGGAGACGACGAACAAGGTTCTCGCCGAGCGGCAGATCGGCACCGAACGTGAGCGGTTGCGTGAGCTGTTCCATCAAGCCCCGGGCTTCATGGCCATGCTCACAGGTCCGCAGCATACCTTCGAGATGGTCAACGCTTCCTATTATCAGGTCGTGGGCCACCGAGACATTCTCGGAAAGCCGGCATCCGAAGCTCTACCTGAGATTGCGGGCCAAGGATTTCTGGAAATCCTCGACAGGGTCTATGCGACAGGCGAGGCGTTCGTCGGGAACGGCATTTCCGTCATGCTCCAGCGAGAGCCGAATGGAGAGCCCGAGAGACGTTTCATCAACTTCGTGTATCAGCCGATCAAGGACAGCCATGGCCGTGTCTTCGGCATCTTCGCCGAAGGCAGCGACGTTACAGAGGCGAAGCTGTCCGAGGAAGGGCTGAGGGCCAGCGAGGCGCGGATCAGAGGTATCCTGGAAGGCATGACGGAAGGCTTCGTCCTGCTCGACCTGGACTTCCGGGTGCTCCAGATCAACCGGGAGGGCTTGAGGATCGATGGTCGTCCGGAGAGCGAGATCGTGGGCCGCTCGCACTGGGAGGTCTGGCCCGCCTCGGCCGGGACGTCCGTGGACGACGCCTACCGCCGGGCCATGGTCGAGCGGGTGCCGACGACCATCGAGCATCACTATGACTTCGACGGGCGCAGCGTCTGGCTGGAGCTGCGGATCTTTCCGGTTGAGGGAAGCGGCGTCGCCGCCTTCTTCCGTAACGTCACCGAAAGGCGGGAAGCCGCCGAGGCCTTGAGCACGAGCGAGGCTCGGCTGAAAGCCGTGCTGGAGAACGTGCCAGTCGGGATTATCATCACCGAGGCGCCCTCCGGTCGGGTGGTGACGGGAAACCCGCATGCGGAGCGCATCTTCCGGCATCCGATCCTCGAGACGCCCAACTTCGACGCCTATGGGCAATGGCGCCTCCACCATCCTGACGGAAGCCCCGCCCGGCCGCACGAGTACCCCGTCGCCCGGGCCCTCCTGACGGGAGAGGCGACCGAGCCGGAAGAGTACCTCTACCGCCGCGGCGATGGAGGCCTGATCTGGATCAGGCTTGCGGCCGCTCCGATCCGCAACGACGAGGGGCAGGTGGTCGCTTCTGTCGTGGCAGTGGTGGACATAGACCAGGAGAAGAAGGCCGAGCAGCACCAGGAGCTGCTGATCAACGAGTTGAACCATCGGGTGAAGAATACCCTTGCCACCGTACAGTCCATCACTTCGCAGACGCTACGCAACGCGAGCACGATGGAGGAGGCCCGTTCCGCCCTCGAATCCCGCCTGTTCGCTTTGTCCCGGGCTCATGATGTGCTCACCCGGGAGAACTGGGAGAGCGCCAGCCTTCGGGATGTGGTCGCTGAGGCGATGGCTCCCTACCGCCATGAGCGCGAGAGGAGGCTCCATGTGCAGGGACCTGAGGCTCGTGTTCCTCCGCGCATGGCCCTGGCGCTTGCCATGGCCCTGCAGGAGCTGGCGACCAATGCGGTCAAGTATGGAGCCCTCTCCAACGCGACCGGGACGGTCGACATCCGGTGGCGTGTCGCCCGGAAGGACACCGCGCGTCTGCATCTGACCTGGACGGAGGAGGGTGGGCCGCCTGTTCTAGGGCCCAGACGTCGAGGATTCGGAACCCGGCTGATCGAGCGCAGCCTGGCTCATGACTTGAACGGACGGGCGGAGATCCGGTTCTCGTCGGAAGGGGTTATCTGCATTGTCGACGCCCCTCTTGATGCAACGGACGGACCAGGCGTTTGATGCCGCCGGATGCTGGCGGACCATGTTTGGTGCAGGTTCGCCCGCAAGACCCGCCTGACGAGCAAGCCGGCGAACCTGAACACCTTGATTGCTGAGTTCGGCGAGATCCTGGAGAAAGCGGTTGGCCCGCAGCTCGAGGTTCAGCTCAACCTGCGCTCCCGGATCAATGGTTCGGGATTCGGTGTTCCGCGCTCGCCACGACAGCGAATGTTCCCCTCGAGTGGAGATGCCTTCATGCTTCAGTCAAGTGGTTGCTCTGATCAAGTGAAGTCCGACCGTAACGACGGTCGCGCCAGCAGACCCAGGCTCCTACCGATTGAGGTCAATCGGAGATCATGGCGCGTTCCATGATGGCCTTGGCGTTCGACCGGGTGACGGTCATGGCCAGTGTTCCGTAGTGGGAGCCCCACGCGCCCGATACGCCGGAGTTGCGCGTACTGAGGAAAACGTCGATGACCTCCTGGGTGCTGTGCCGCAGCATTTCAGCTCCTTGAAGAACTCGAGCCACCGCCTCCGTCATCGGGCGGGCGAGGAATTCATCTTCCAACGCCCCACGAACCAAAAACTCGGCGTGGCGGACCATCGCGTCGAAACGCGCATCCTGACCCGCCAGCGGCCTGACTTCACCGAACAGCGCTTCGATGGTGCGTGGGTCCCTGATCATCGCGCGACGCACGTCCATGCACATCATGTTGGCAGTGCCTTCCCAGATGCTGTTGAGCGGGGCTTCACGATACAGCCTCGCCATCGGGTTTTCCTCGATGAAGCCGTTCCCGCCATGACATTGCAGCGCCTCATAGGCGATGGACGGCGCCCGCGAGCAGTTGAAGAACTTGGCGGCAGGAGTCGCCACCCGGGCAAGCAGCCGCTCATGCTCGATGGCATCCAGGTCATCGGTGGCACGGGCCACGCGCAGTGCCATTAGCGTCGCCGCCTCGACCTCCACGGCCATGTCGGCCAGAACATTGGTCATCATCGGCTGATCCGCGATCGGCGTGCCGAAGGCGTTCCGCGTCGTCGTATGGTTCAGGGCGAGAGTCAGCGACTGGCGCATGAGACCGGCCGAGCCGACAGCGAAGTCCAGCCGGGTCAGGTGCGCGTGCGACAGGATCTCCCGGATGCCTTTGCCCTCCTCGCCGACACGAATAGCCAGCGTACCGGCATATTCCACTTCGCTCGACGCGTTGGACCTGTTGCCCGCCTTGTCCTTGAGCCGCTGCACGTGGAAGCGGTTGTAGCTCCCATCCGGCAGCGTGCGCGGCAGGAAGAAGCAGGTTACCTCGCCGTCGACCTTGGCCAAGGTGAAGAAGCCATCGGATTGCGGCACCGAGCAGAACCACTTGTGGCCGGTCAGCTCATACCAATAGGCAGTTTTCCCATGATAGTCGGCGGATTGCAAAAAACGCGCGGTGGTCTGTGTCTCACGCAAGTCCGACCCGCCCTGCTTTTCCGTCATCGCGTAGCCGATGACGACGGATGATTTCTCGCCCACTTCCCTGCGGCTGAACTCGTATTCGGTTCCCTTGACCTTTTCCGCCCAGATGGCGAGCGCCGGCTCAGCCGCGAACCCGGCATAGGAGGCATAGGCCATGCCCGTCGGGCAGGCCGTTCCCTGCTCGACCTGGTTCCAGACGTAGGACAGCACCGCCCGGGCATAGTGGCCGTTCTTCTGGTTCGTGCGCCAGGCGAGGTTGGGGACCTCGTGCTTCCATGCCAAGGACATCAGCTCATGCCAGCTTGGGTGGAAATCGACCCAGTCGATGCGGTTGCCGAAGCGGTCGTGCGTCTTCAGCTCGGGCGCGTGGCGGTTCGCAAGGCGCGCCAGCTCCTGCACGTGCTCATCGCCCGCGAGCGCTCCAAGCGCCTCACAGCGATCCGCAGCCCAGGGCGCCTCGCGCTCGATGGCGCTCCTGAGGACGGCGTCACCGGTAAAGGCATTGAACCCAATGGCAGGCTGGGCCTGATTGAGAACCTTGTGCGTGCCGTAGCGGTCGGCCGCCACTTCGGACGGGAAATCCGCGCTCATGAAAGCCTCCTGAGAGTTCGTATCATCAGATCGCATCCACTCGGCTCGAGTTGTGCCGCAAGATCGATAGATCTCATCCTACGTCGGTCGTCCCGGGAGGCGCTCAATCGAGCCAATAGGGTCGCGATCCCGTCGATATCCGCTTCCCGTGTTCACTTGATGAGCCTGGTGACCTCCCGGAACCGGGGGTGTTCGCAGGTGGCGAGCCATTCGAAGGTCACCATCTCGGTTGTGACAATCTCGGCGCCATGCCGCTCCATGCGGCGAACGGCCGTTTCCTTGCTCTCGCCACGCCGTGATCCGAGGGCATCCCGGACCACGAAGACCTGCCTGCCCTGCGCCAGAAGACCGAGCACCGTCTGCAACACGCAGACATGCGCCTCGCATCCGGCGACCACGAGCGCCCGCTCTCCCGGCAACCTGTCCAGGAAGCCCGGCGAGCGCACGGCGTCGAAGGTCATCTTATGGACGACAGGGCCGAACGGCGTCAGTTCCGGCACCGTCGCACCCAGCTTGATCGGGTTCTGCTCCGTAAACAGGACCGGGACCTCCAGGAGCGCCGCCGCATCGACAAGGCGCTTCGCGTTGGCGATGACAGCGGGCCCGTCCTCGATGGCCGGCATAAGCCTGCCCTGGATGTCGATGACGAGGAGAATGGAGCGATCGCGATCGAGAACCGGCATTACCGTACCTCCTGTTTGAGAAGTCTGATGCGCTCGTCGACATAGGCCTCCATGCGCTCGGCTGCGGATGCGCCGAACATCCGGATTCTCCCCGTATGGAGCAGCAGCAGGAGCCCCGTGGCATGGGCGAAGGCATCGACCATGAGGAGGTTGGCGTCCGTGCGAGGAGAGCCCAATGCCTCTGCGGCGTCGGCGATCGGCCTCAGGGCCGCTTCGAGGCTTTCGTTCAGGGATACGTCGCGCTCACGGCCAAGCCCCTTGGGCTTCATGCCGCCGCGAAAGAGATAGAAGCCGAGGTCGAGGTCGCGCGGGTTTTGGGCATAGAAGCGGAAGAACGCCATCGCGGCTGCCCTCAACTTGGCCTCGGGCTCCCCGGTCTTTACGACAGCGTTGTCGACAGCTTGTCCGAGCGCCGCCAGGGATCCCTGCAACACCTCAGCATAGATCGCCTCCTTGGAGTCGAAGTGGAAGTACAGAGCCGCCGGGGTGTAGCCGGCCCGCGCCGCGATGGCGCGCAGGCTCGCCCCCTCCAGGCCCTCGGCGGCGAAGACCTCCCGGGCCGCCTCCAGGATGAGCGCGCGCTTGTGATCGCTCACCGCCTGCCGCCGTTCCGCCCGCCGAACCGCCATGTCGAAACCTCCTGGTTCGAAACAGTTGACAGAAATTCTAACACTGTTCAAGTTCGAGCGACTCTGGAAACGTAAAATGCCGGAACAACCCTTGAGGAGGAAGCCATGCTGATGGACGCTGCCGCTTACCGGGAGTCCCTGCGTGCTTACAATCCACGCGTGTTCATCAATGGACAGAGAGTTGAGCGTGTCGCCGACGAGCCGCTCCTGACTCCTGGCATCAACGGCGTCGGCGTGACCTATGACTTCGCGCACTATCCTGAGCACCAAGCCATCATGACGGCGCGGCAGGGCACATCGGGCAAGATCGTCAACCGGATGCTGCACATCAATGAGACTTCAACGGACCTGCTGTACAAGCTCGAGGCGGTCCGCCTCGTCTGTAAGGTCTCAGGCTGCGCCCAGCGCTATCTCACTCACGATGCCGTTAACGGCATCTTCCAGGCCACGAAGCGCACGGATGATGCGCACGGCACCGACTATCACCAGCGCTTCCTGAACTACCTGCACGAGGTGCAGGACAAGGATCTCACCCTTGGCGTCGCGATGACGGACGCCAAGGGCGACCGCTCCAAACGGCCCGGTCAGCAGGCGAACCCGGACGTCTATGTCCACATCAAGGAGCGTCGCCCGGATGGCGTCGTCATCCGTGGCACGAAGGCCATCGTCACGGGGGCGCCCTATATGCACGAGTTCCTCGTCATGCCTTGCCGAACGCACACCAAGGAGGATGCGGACTTCGCCGTGTGCTGTGCCGTCCCCGTGGATGCACCCGGCGTGACGATCGTGGCGAGGCCTGCAGGCCGGCCGGGCGAGGCCGCAGCGAAATTTTCAGCCAAGTACGGCCAGTCCACCGGCGTCGTGATCTTCGATGACGTGTTCGTGCCGCACGACCGCGTGTTTCTGGCGGGCGAGTATGAGGAGGGAGGCTTTCTCACCACGTCCTATGCCACCCACCACCGGCACTCCTGCATCGGCGCGCGGGCGGGCTTCGGCGATCTCCTTATCGGCGCGGGCGCACTGATGATCGAAGCGAACGGGCTAGATCCGGACCGCCATGGGCACATCCGCGAGCAGATGGTCGATCTGATCACCATCACCGAGAGCTTCTACGCTTGCGGCGTCGCGTCTTCGGTCTACTGCACGAAGGATCCAGCTGGATCCGTGATGCCGGACCCGGTGTTCTCCAACATCGGTAAACTGCTGCTCGCGACCAAGATCTACGAAATGCACAAGATCGCGCATTATGTGTCGGGTGGCTTGATCGTGGCCTTGCCGGGACCGGACGAGGATCACAACCCGGAGACCGCGGCCTCGCTGTCCGCAGTGCTCGGCGGCCGGCCCGATATTCCGATGGAGCAACGCATGGAGGTGGCCCGCTTCATTGAGGATCTCACGGTTTCGCACCAGGGTGGGTGGTATTCTCTCATTTCTCTGCACGGCGGCGGTTCTCCGGAGGCGATGAAGCGGGAGATCTGGCGCAATTATCCAGTCATGGAGAAGGTCGAACTCGTCGAGAGCCTGCTCGACCGCGGCGTCCTCGACCAGGGCCAGCGTGTCTCCAAGCAGCCGGGTCGTTGCTGCGCCACCGGCTGTGAGGTGCCAGCACTGCCACAGAAGGAGGCTCCTGAGGCTGCCCCGGTCGTGTCCGCCGCCGAGTGAGTGCGCGAACCGGATTCGACGCTGTGTCTGCTGTCACCAACACAAGCATCTAGGGAAGAGGGGCACGATCAAAGGGTCGGCGGCATGAGATGCAGCCGAACAAGCGCTTTGTGGCAACTCGGGAAGACGTAGCGCGGCATAACCGGTTTCTCTGCCGGCTCCATTCGCGATACCTTCGGGAACTCCACTATCAATCCAGCCATCGTCGTGGCTCCGCGCCGGGCTTCATCGCCGGGACCCTCCGTCTCCTTGCCGAAGACCTCTGCCGGGTACGACCAGTTCGAAGATGGTCTGCTTGTCCGGGATCCCCGGCAGCGTGAAGATTCCAAGCGGCCGGGTGGCGCCGGGAGGAAAGCAGGCTGCGACCTCCCGGGAACACACCGCGGCGGAGTCCGTGCCCTTGGCGATCGCCTCCAGTCGACTGAGAAAGTTGACCGTAGGTCCCACGACCGTGAAGTCCAGCCGATCCAGGCTGCCGATGTTGCCGTAGATCACATGACCCACGTGCAGGCAGCCGACAAAGTGTATCCCGGCGATCGACCCGGCATTGAGGAGGGCTGCTTCCAGGGCCCGACGCGCGCGGGTGCTCGCCATCTCCCGTCCACCGTCCTCAACGGGAAAGATGGACAATATACCGTCGCCGATGAACTTCAGCACGTCCCCGCCCTCGGACTGCACTGCAGTGACCACCAGTTCCTGGTATTGGCCCAGGCGCTCCAGGAGTTCATTGGGAGGCAATTGCTCCGAAAGAAGGGTGTACCCGCGTAGATCGGTCAGCAGCACGGCGGCTTCGATTGTAATTTGGTCCCCACGGCGAATGGCACCGGCAGCAATGCGTTGGGCTGGACCATCGCCCAGGTAGGTTCGCAGGAGGCTCTCGGCTGAGCGACGCATCGCAGCCGGCTCAAGCGCAGCTGCCAGGAACGGACTCAGCTTCTCAAGCAGCGCGACGGCCTCCTGAGCAAAGCCGCTGGGTGCATCGGTCGTGAACGCAGCTCCTTGGACCGAGTTGTCCCCATAGATGATCGGCAAGGCCAGATAGTCGGTGCTGCCATCCTCAGCAAGCTCGAAGAGGACCGGATGGTCATGGGCGGGGTCCAAATCGCGCAGGGAGCGGTAGAGGCATGTCCGCGTTTTAATCACATGTTCGAAGGGGCTGCCGGTAAATGCGCTTGTCGCCAGGACAGAGCGGGGGACTGTGTACTCGTCGGCTCCGGTCTCGCGCATCCAGGTCACTCCCCAGGCCCCGAGCAGAGGATTGATCAGCCGCTGCCCGACTCGAACCCGCCAGAGCGGAATCCCGATCTCTACGAGACGATCACAGAATTGAGCAACGATCTCGACAGGGGAGAGAGCCACGCGCGCCGTCCCCACCAGCCAGGTGGCGACTTTGGAGACATCGAGGTCAAGGATCCGCTGATCGGGCATGGCATGTCCCACCGGGGGTTGCGATGTCGGAAGGGCGTAGGAAACTCGTTCCAAGGGCTCCCGACGATGATTTGGCTGGGCCTGTCAAGGCTCGACCCTGCGCAACGGCAACGCCATCACGTCAAGGCTTAAGACCCTGGTCCGCGCCGTTACTTAAGAGCCAACCTTCGTAGAGCAGGCGGAAGGTGAAAATTTGACTGCCCGAGACGTGCCTTGACTTGCTACGGCAGGGCTCTTGTTGGGCTCACTCTGACATTCCCGGTTTGCGTCAAGCCGCATAGATGCGTGGCCGAGGAAGAACATTCAGAGCGGGAACTCTCATTTCGACGAGTGCGACGAAACTGTTCAGGCTCCAGCGAAGTTTCCCTTGGCGACCAGATGGACAACAGCCATGAAACAGCTAAGCTTAATTGTGCCCATCCTTTTCAGCGTCATCATGCCTACGCCGATTTTGGCATCGCCCTGCGGCGATGCGATCCGTGCACTGGAGCCCCGGGTCGACGAGGCTGTTTCGAAAAGCGTGGCCTTGTCCTCTGGCGGACAGGGGGTTGCCGCTTCTCGCGAATCCCAAGCCATGCAGGCCGACAAACAGCCGACGGCGCCTGGTACATCGGTGCAAAGGCTTCCGGAACATGACGTAGGGGCGACCAATGCGGCAACGCCGCTTGCCGGTGGCGATAATGCGCTGAAAGCACGGGCGGCTCTCAGTCGAGCACAGGCTCTTGATCGCGAGGGCAATGCCTCGGAATGCTCTGTTGCCGTCGAGGAGGCACAGCGCGAACTCGGGCCGGCTCAGTAGGCTCGTCGAACGTCCGGACTGCCCTATCTTGCCTGTCAAAGCTCCGCCGCGGGGAGACCGGTGAGCACCACCAGCGCTCCTGTGAGCGGCTTGTGTACCAGGCTGTTTGGTCCATGGCAGCCTGAGGCGGTTGGTGCGTCGCTGTATCGATACGTTTTCCATTTTGACAGAGGAGGAGACCATGGCGACACTGGTCGTGAACGGCGCCGAGAGGACATTCGACGGCGACGAGAACATGCCGCTCCTATGGTACCTGCGGGATGAGTTGGGTCTAACCGGGACGAAGTTTGGATGCGGTGTCGCCCAGTGCGGGGCCTGCACCGTCCATCTCGATGGCACTGCGGTTCGGGCTTGCGTGACACCAATGGCAGCCGCCTTGGGCGCCACGGTGACGACGATCGAAGGTCTCTCGCCAGACGGCAACCATCCCGTCCAGGTCGCCTGGAGAGACCTGAACGTATCCCAGTGCGGCTATTGTCAGCCCGGCCAGATCATGCAGGCCGCGTCGCTCCTCAAGGACAATCCCACCCCGAGCGACGAAGACATCGACAGCATGATGAGCGGCAACATCTGCCGCTGCGGAACATATCCGCGCATTCGCGCTGCCATCAAGCAGGCCAGCACGGGAGGTCGGCTATGACAGACTACGCTGAATCCGAATTGGCGGTCACGAATGTCAGCCGCCGTGGCTTTCTGACCGGAATTGCTGCGGGATCGCTGGTGCTTGCCATCGGCTTGCCGCTCGATGCCGACGCACAGGAGCAAAAATTCGGGGCCGACGGCATGCCGAACGGGTGGCGTGATGATCCGAAGGTCTTCATCTCGATCAGCCCGGACGGCCTTGTGACCGTCACTTGCCATCGTCAGGAGATGGGCCAGGGGGTCCGGACCTCGATTGCCATGGTAGTGGCAGATGAGCTGGACGCCGATTGGGCCAGGGTCCGTGTGGTGCAAGCACAGGCCGACGAGGCGCGATTCGGCAACCAGGATACGGACGGCTCGCGCTCGCTGCGTCATTTCTTCATGCCGATGCGGCGCGCCGGTGCCGCTGCCCGTACGATGCTCGAGCAGGCGGCGGCAGCGCAATGGGGTGTTCCGGTCCAGGAGGTCCGCACACGGGAGCACGCGGTGCTGCACGAGGGAAGCGGCCGAAGCCTCGACTTCGGCGCACTCGCGACCGCTGCCGCCTCTCAACCGGTTCCAGTGCGTGAGACGCTCAAGCTCAAGGATCCTTCCGCCTTCCGCTACATCGGCAAGGACCGGATCGGCTTGATAGACAACCAGGATATCACGACCGGCAAGGCCGTGTATGGGATCGACGCCCGCGCCGACGGGATGCTCTATGCAGTCGTCGCACGACCCCCTGTTTTCGGCGGCCGGGTCAAGAGTGTCGATGATGCCGAGACGTTGCAGGTTCCTGGGGTGGTCAAGGTCGTGCAGATCGCGCCACCCGACATCCCGTCCGAGTTTCAGCCGTTGGGCGGGGTGGCTGTCGTCGCACGCAATACCTGGGCTGCCATGCAGGGGCGCGACAAGCTGAAAATCGTCTGGGACGATGGCCCGCATGCGAGCTACAACTCAGATGCCTACCGCGCCGAACTTGAGGCCGCGGCACGCAAGCCGGCCAAGGTGGTGCGCAGCCAGGGCGATGTCGACGCCGCCATGGCAAAGGCGGTGAAACGGGTCGAAGCCGAGTACTACATCCCGCATCTGGCTCAGTCGTCGATGGAGCCTCCAGCCGCGCTCGTCCAGATCAAGGATGGCAAGTGTGAGGCATGGGCTTGCGTTCAAGCTCCGCAAGCTACTCGCACCCGTCTCTCGGAGCGTCTCAATATTCCCGAGGAGAACGTCACCGTTAACGTCACGCTGCTGGGCGGCGGCTTCGGCCGCAAATCGAAGCCGGATTTTGTGATCGAAGCCGGACTTATCAGCCAAGCCATGGGCGGTACGCCGGTGAAGGTGACCTGGACCCGAGAGGATGACCTGCATCACGGCTACTATCACACGGTTTCAGTCGAGAGGCTCGAGGCCGGGCTCGATGATCGCGGAATGCCGGTAGCCTGGTTGCAGCGCAGTGCAGCTCCAACGATCGGCTCAATCTTCGCTCCCGACCCGAAACACGAGTTGCCCTTCGAGCTGGGCATGGGGCTGGTGAATGCGCCGTTCGCGGTGCCGAATGTGCGCATGGAGAACCCAGAGGCGACAGCGCATACCAGGATCGGCTGGTTCCGGTCGGTTTCCAACGTACCGCATGCATTCGCGATCCAGTCCTTCGTCGCCGAATTGGCGCACGCATCCGGACGTGACCCGAAGGACTACCTTCTCGACCTCATCGGTCCGGCCCGTATGATCGACCCAACGGACATCGGAGATGCCTGGAACCATGGCGAGGACCCCAAGCTCTATCCGATCGACACGGGTCGTCTGCGGCAGGTCATCGAGACGGCCGCTGCCGGCATTGGTTGGGGAAGAGATATGCCGCAGGGCCATGGGCTCGGCATTGCGGGGCACTACAGCTTCGTGAGCTACGTTGCCGTCGCCGCTGAAGTCCAAGTCGATGGGGACAGGCTTGTGATCCCGCGGGTCGACATTGCGATCGATTGCGGTCCTCGGGTTAATCCCGACCGCATTCGCTCTCAGATGGAGGGCGCGGTCATCATGGGCGTAGGACTGGCGACGACTTCGGAGATCTCGTTCAAGAACGGCCGGGTCGAGCAGAACAACTTCGACAGCTATGAGGTCACGCGCATCGACACGGCGCCCCGCGAAATTCATGTGCATCTCGTCGCATCGCACGACTACGGACAACCGCTTGGGGGTGTGGGTGAGCCGGGTGTTCCGCCAGTTGCGCCAGCCCTTGCCAATGCAGTATTTGCCGCGACAGGAAAGAGGATCCGCCGTCTTCCTATACGGGATCAGTTCCTGGTTTGAGTGCGTCGGTATGAGTGCATCGAGATGATCGGTGCACTCAGTTCGAAGGCTGTCCCATTATCTCGATGACCGGCCACCGAACCAGAGGAGGACGACCGGGCATGGCGCCTGTCCGCACTACGCCGGAGCCGCAAGGTTGTCATCGGGCCCAATGGACGGCCTCACGACAATTCCCACCATCGTTAGATGAAGCGCCCAGGCGGCTGATAGAGGACACGCAGCAGCGTCGGACTGCGCAACGAACGTTTGCGAAAGATCGGAGATTGGTGAAGAGCAACCCGATCCGAATGTTGAATTTACGCCTGCCGATGGATGCCTCCTGCCTACGTACCTTTCACCAAGCAGGCGGGTTCAACGCTGTCGGACGATCGGAACAACTCCTTTCCTTCAGTCCGAGAGACGATGTCGGTAAGCGGGCTGGATGTTACGGCGGACCCGGACATCCAAGGCGCTCTGATACGCTCGGCGTCCAGCGAACTCATTATAGCGTTGCACATGCCATTTCTCCAGAAATTCCGTGCGCGTCCAGTGACCGCCTTACCAGAACCAATGCGGATGGAGCCGTCAGTCACTCCTTCCGAATTAACCTTACAATATTGCTACGCTTCCGCTGACTCAAACAAATCATTGCACGTTTACCTAGAGTAATCTAAGGCTCGGCGTCTAAGACATCGTAAACAATGTGTTAATCGAGCCATGTCTGCGATGTTGTTTCGTTTTGGAAGCTGAAACCAGATAAGTCAGCAGTTAAAAAGGTTGAGTGCGTCGCTCGAGGCGCAACTTGGGGCAAATAAGCAGGTAGCGGCAAAAAGAGCGATAGTTTTCGCAATGTACTTGCGAAAAGTAAGTAGCTGCCGGGGACAGAGGGGGCCAAGATGTTGGCACTAAACGGAAGTGATTTCCTGCGCATTGCGATTTTCAGCGGTGCGCTCGGGTTTGCAGTATTTTGCGCGTCCTACAGCCTCGTAGTTTGGAGAAAGCGCAATAAGGGGCGCGGCCATCGGCCGAGTTGGCTGAGACGTAGCGCATACGCCTCCGTGGCGCTTGGGGTACTCGGGGCCCTCATCTCATGGGGCTTCAATGGGCTCGAAAAGCGTGATGGCGTTGCCGGCGGGAATGATCTTTTCGTTGTGCATGCCCGCCGGGACAACACGGTCCTCAATCTGACCCCGCGAGACGAGATTGAAGCCGGCGAGGTGATCGCAGAGTATGTCCCGCTCGCCAATCAGACGCAGCTTGCCGTCAAGGACATCCAACAGGCTCAAGCTCAGGCAAGAAAAGAGGCTGTCCGCGTGCAGTCATTGCCGATCGATCAGGGGCTCGTCCAGCGCGAGCTTCAGATCCGTACCCAAATCACCCAAGCAGAGGGCTTCCTGCTGGAACTCCAGAAATCCCGAGGCGAGGCCGAGAAAGCCCGCGCGTCGCTTCTAACGGAATGGACCCGCGAGAAGACTAGACTTGAGGGAGAGATCGCATCCACCGAGGAGTCTCTTTCGGCGGCCCTTAGCCAGCTGGAAATTGCGCGTACGGCTCTGCAACATGCTGCAGACGCGTTCAAGAAGCAGATCATCACGCAACCTGTCTATGACTCACGCCGGTCCAACTTCATCAATGCGGAGCGCGAGGTCAATACGCAGCAGGTCGCCTTGTCCTCACTGAAAACCCGGAGCCAGGCGTTAGAGGAGCGCTTCAAGCAGTCGGATATGGCCTTGAGCCAGCAGGTTGCTCAGATCGCCGAGAACGCCAACAAGTTCAGCGCTTCACTGGAGAGCTACAAAGCACAGCTCGCTGAAACCGAGCGTCTGCTGGAAGACGATAGGGCCCGCGCAAGGGCGCTCGTCGAGCGCGAGGTCGAAGCCGCAGATCTCGAGACGTCCATTGCAGCTGCCGAGAAGGAGCGCTCCATCGAGACGACTCAGATGAAGGCGCCGTTCTCCGGGCACGTTGTTTTCCGCCATCCGAACCCTGGGCTTGCGGCCGACGGTGCTCCCGTTCTTGCCCTCTCATCCGGCGCAGGCTTCCTCGCTCGGATCAGACTGTCGCAACGCGAAGCGGATGAGTTGGCGTCCGATGGACAGCCGGTTCCGCTCATGCTCGATCACCCAGTCCTGCATAACGTCATAACTGCTAACTTTGTTCGGTCTGAGCCGGTGCCGCTTATGTCGGATCAGGTAATTGCGTTCTTTGATTGCACCTTGCCAGCAGAGGTTGTGGCAAGCCTGGGAAATTCCGCCGAGCAGGTCAAGGTGCGACTGCTCTGGAAGCCTTCTCTGCTACGGAACACGGGAGTTCAGGCCAGCGCTGCATTAGCGCTGCTCGGTATCCTGGGCCTCTTGTTTAGCGGCACTCGGTCCAAACAGGAATACGTTTCGGAGCAAGCCGCCGAGAGTCAGCCTGGAGAGATCTCTCAGCCTCGGAGCCGACTTGATACAGCGGCCCTGGCCGGGAGCACGCCGGCCGTCGGCCAGAGTTCAACCAGCGACATTGTCGATATCAGAAGCCGTCAGACCCTGGTCCAGCATCGCGGTGAACTCGTTCCGAAAGACTCCGTTACGGGCCTTATTGACCGTGAGCAGTTCCTAGGTGTTGCCGAAGCTGAGGTTAAAAATGCAACCGAGGCTGGCACGGCCCTTGCAGTTCTCATCCTTCGCATCAATCAACTACGGCAGACGAATACCATCTATGGGCGCAAGGTTGGCGATGCCATCCTGAAAGACCTGGCAGAACTGTGCCGCGGCTCTCGCGACAGGGATCTGTCTGCACGTTGGTCGGGCGAGGAGTTTGTTGTGCTGCTCCCAGAAACAGATCTTGCGGGAGCTGAGGTTGTCGCGGAACGGCTGCGCGTGAGAGCGGGTCAGCTTCGGATCAGCGATCTTCCGCATATCCAGAGCTCCATCAGCGTCGGCGTGTCCGCTGTGCTTCCGGGCGAAACGACGGTTCTGTCAGCTCTTGAGAGAGCGGCCCGGCAGGCGGAAGAGAGTGCACGCAGCACTCAGGCCGTTTCCATCACGGCCTGAGTCCCGAAAAGTCTTCGCAACAATGGCCGGAGCCCTAGTCGGCAGTGCTCCGGCCAAGTGACCGCTGCCGTATCTGCAAGCGAAATGTGAAATGTCAGACATGGTGGATCATGCAGGATCTGCTCAAGGGTTCAGGGCGCGCCGGCGCTCTGTTCCTCGAGCATTGGTCAACTTCCTCGCCGTCGCGACATTCGCCTACGGCCTCTCCCTCCTGTTTACGCTGCCTTGGAGCATGAAGGAGGCTGCATTCTCCGAAAGCGGGCTCGCTGCCACAGGCCTATTGGGACACATCAAGGCAGTGCTGCTGGTGGCCGTCGGGACCTTCATCCTGCTGCGCTGGATCATCATTCAAGGACTTGCCTTCACCGAGCTCAACCGGGTCCGCCGCTCCCACCCCATGGAGCCGGGTGCTCTGCCCTTCGTCTCGATCCTGGTCCCGGCCTACAACGAGTCCGAAACGGTAGAGGCGGCACTCCAGTCCTTGATCCATCTCGATTATCCTGCCTACGAAGTCATCTTCGTCGATGATGGGTCCTCCGATGACACCTATGCCAAGGCACGTCCTATCGCTGGAAAATATGGGCATTGCACCGTCCAAGTCTTCACAAAACCCAATGGAGGCAAATGGAGTGCGCTGAACTTCGCTTATGAAAAGGCGAGGGGAGATTTGCTTCTCTTCGTCGATGCGGATTCCGGCTTGGCACGGGATGCCCTGAAGGTAATGGTGCCACGCCTTCTCAGTTCCGGCGCTGCGGCCGTATCAGGGCAGGTGACGATCCGCAACCGCATCAACATGCTGACGCGGTTCCAATCGATGGAATACCTCCTTGGCAATGGCGGAATGCGCACAGCCCTGAGTGCGCTGGGAGTTGTCACCGTGGTGCCAGGACCCATTGGCCTATACAGACGGGAAATCCTGGAGGAAATTCGGAGGCTGCCTGGTACCCAGCCTAAGGATGCGGCCAGTAGGAAACCCGGCGATGCCTTTGGTCCCTTGTCGGGCGAAACCTTCGCAGAGGACTTTCAGCTGTCCCTTTCGGCCCTCGCGTTAGGCGGCCGCATTGTCTATGAGCCTCGCGCCTATGCCTACACAAAGTGTCCGGAGGATATCAGCGCTCTGATGAATCAACGCTATCGTTGGTTCCGCGGGACATGGCAGGTTTATGCCATTTACTGGCGACAGTTCCGTCACCTGAAGAAGGAAAAGATTCGCTACCTACCGACGATCATGTCCTTGTTCTATCCGCTGGACATTTATCTCGTCCCAATCCTCAATCTCGCCTTCTGGGGTTCAATCGCCTTTTCGGCCGTATCAGGCGCATCATTGGATGATGTCATGACGTGGATCGGCTCGGTCAGTCTTTTGAATGTTATGACAGCGACGATCTATATCCTTGAGCAGGATGATGAGATCGAACTCCTGCCATTCGTCCCCTTCCTTGACCTGTACCAGAGCTTCCTTGTGAACAGTGCTTGGATCGTTGCCGCGATAGATGAAGTTCGAGGCACCCGGATGAAGTGGTCATGATGAAGCGTGCAATATCATGCGCGTCGGATCTCTGCTCAACAGGTCTGTCCGGCTCAAGCGCCGATTAGGGTGAAAGATCGCGGGGATCTTCTCCGAAGCCCGCACATTTCACATTGGTCCGTGCAGCACGTCTCGGAAGCCCGGCGCCTGCGTCGGATAGGCGCGCCGCCGTTCGCGCCGCCTTGCGCGGGCCGGAACGCAATCGAGGCTCCAATGACGATGATGGATCGCCGGGGCGCAATCTTCCTTTCTGCTCGAATGACCGCACGGACAGCGGTGATACCTGTCGGGCGCTGAGGGACTGCATCACCGATCGTCCCGGCTTGACTGACGATCGGTTCTGCTACGCTTAGGATTTGTGCGTCGGGAATCGGGACTCGAAGAATCGGGCATGCAGCCGTCGATGCAACGCGTCACGCTTTTTCCTGTCCCATCTGCACTGGAATCTTCTAGAACTTCGCGTAGCGGCCCGGCCTGAGCCCTGCATGGAACCAGTTCACGAGCGAAACGGTATCATAGACAGGCAGGCCGACCGCATCGCTGATATCAGCCGTGAACGGGGCCAAGTTCGTGCATTCCGAAACGAGCGCTCCGATCTCAGGATGGTCAGACACGAAGCGCTTGGCGACATCTACGACCTCGGACCTGAGCGTCTCATAAGGCACGCTGGTGTCGCCATGCTTGATCCACCGAACGAAGTCCGAACTCTGAGGCATGCCGGCGACAGGAGTATCCTGCGGAATGCCGACAGCATCAAAGTATTGTCCGTTCAGGGCTTCACCGTTGTAGGTCAGCACGCCGACACGCTTGCCTGTCGGGATCAGCTGCTGGACCATGGGCACCTGGAGCAGGCTGCTGGTTGCCACTGGAACGGAGGAAAAGTCAGCAAGCTCGCGTTGGTAGATCGAGAGGAAGCCGCATGTCGTAGTGATCCCGTCGACCCCTGCATCGATCAGTTCTTGCGCGGCCCGCTTGAAAGGCTCGAGCAAGCTCACATTGTGAAGGTCCGTCATGCCAGCGGGAACCGCGTCCTGGACGATCTTGTACTGGACCGGAAAATCCCATGTCTCGGCATTTCCGATATCGCCGAGGTAACGTTGAAAACTCGTGTTGACCATCAGGATCCCGATTGTCACTCCATAATATGTCTTCTTACGCATATTCTATCCGCTCGTGGAATGTGATCGCATGTCAATCGCTGGAGGAGCCTGCGTTATGCAGGCTCCTGTTCCATGACGAACGGCTCCAGATATTCATCTAGATCGACTTCGAGGACCGAGTTGAAGATGTTCGTGGCCACCATCGTTCCCGCGAACCCGATCAGCGTAACGATCCCGGCTTCATCAAAGTACTTTGTGAGTTCCTGCCATACGTCGTCAGGAAGTTTCCCGCGGCTCTCTCCAATGGTTCGGCCAACCTTGAGAAGGACCGCCTCGATTTCGGTCGGGTTGAAATCCCGCGGCTCGATTCCTTCCTCTTTCAATAGGCGGCGGAAGAAGGTTGCGCACAGGACGCAATCCGAACCTGTCGAGACAGCATAAGCGAAAACATTGAAGGCTCTCAGACCAACAAGCTCTTTCGCGGCCTTCTGCAGATCGTAAAAACCTTTGTAGGTCCTATAAGCGGGAAGAGAGTGCAGAATTGCCTTCTTCATGTTCGTGACCTGCCCCACGCGGGCGATCTCGTCATTGTATGCGGCAACCTGCTCTGGGCTTCCTTGCCCTTGTTCTATGGAGCTAACCCTGCTCATGATGTCCTCATATATCCCATGATCTGCTGTCCGGCTGACGATCGCGACTGCTACCAAGCGGGAATGACAGTCGAGTTGAACCGTTGAAGGATATAATTCTTGATCTGGTCGGTTTCGAAGATAGCGATGAAGCGCTTGATACGCGGATCGTCGACCTTGTCTTCACGGGTGCTCCAGATGATAGCCCATGGGGAGGTCTTGTCTTCGAGCAAGATGGCATTCTTCGGATCGAGGCCTGCAAGAACGCCCTTATTAAGTGTGACGAAAGCAGCACCGAGATCGTTCAGAGAACGCGGCAGCATGATCTCGTCGAGCAGGACAAAATCCAGCTTTTTAGGATTTTCGGCAATATCCCGGACACTGGCGCTGATTGAAGCCGGATCCGTGAGCTTGATCAGTCCTGCCCTCTGGAGCAGAGCAAGAGCGCGGGACTCATTAGCGGGGTCATTGGGAATGCCGATCTTGGCGCCATTCGGGATCTCAGCGAGGGTCTTGTATTTCTCCGAGTAAACGCCACCTGGTGCGATATAGGCGGGCTTTATCGCGACAATCTTGTAGCCGCGCGACTCGTTCTGCCTCTGCATATAGGGTGCATGCTGGAAGTTGCTGACGTCGATATCGCCTGCCTGCGTGGCTTCGTTGATCTGGGTCGGTTCAGTGAACTCAGTCACCTCCACTTTGAAACCCTCAGCATTCGCCTTCTTGGCAGCTTCCTTTAGGAAGTCGGCGAATGGTCCCGGGGATGCGCCCACACGTAGAGCGCCATCGGCTGCAAAAGAAGCCGTGCTGAGAACAACCATCACGGCTGCGGCAACGCTTTGAAGGATCCTGAGCTTCATAAGTCTTCTCTCCTGACGTGCGGCTTCAATCCGTCTCGACGAAGGACGTTTCCGCAGCAAATGTCGCTTGCATACGATGACCAGGTCAGTTCGTACTGACTTGGCCCCTGCGAAAGGCGGCCTCTTTAAAGAACGTAATTCGGCATAACGAACACAATGTGTCATAAAGCGAACCAAATGGTTCGACAAGCCTTTTCTTGAACTTCGCTAGGGTTGTTATGGATCAAGTGCCCCAGGGCGAAGGCGAGTCAGCGGGAGAGGGGAGGGGATTTCAAGGATCAGGAATCAAGGAATATTCGCCTATTGTCTGTGGGCTTGGGGGAGCAACTACGGTGATGTCACATTAACCCGGGTATGAGAGCGAGGCGTGTAGACGGGCCGGTATGACC
>Ga0180215_1002095_pt1 | contig 20665 bp, 19 predicted proteins | sample eDN3rd37CBELigBY_FD_128871 | JGI IMG/M metagenome (GOLD analysis project Ga0180215, IMG submission 128871) | Enriched backyard soil microbial communities from Emeryville, California, USA - eDNA 3rd pass 37_C BE-Lig BY (version 2) (version 2) | ecosystem: Environmental > Terrestrial > Soil >... | reverse complement strand
GTGGCATCTGCGATCCGCCGGAAATGCTCGATGGCCATCTCCGGCCTAAGCTGCCCGCCCATGGCCATGCTCTGCGGAGGAAAGACCAGCAGTGCGGAGGCTCCCTCGCGGGCCGCCATGGCCGCAACCTTCGCCGCTTCGATGCTGCCGTCGGCGTAAACGCCATTGATCAGCGGAACTTTGTCGCCGACCTCCTCAAGAGAAGCAGCAAGGATTCTCTGCTGCTCTTCGAACGTGCAGGCGTGAATTTCCGAAGCATGCCCATTGACCGTGACAGCAGAAACACCTGGAACGAGAGCGCAATCGCGGAGGTGTTTTTTGGTCTGACGCTCGTCGATGCTCATGTCTTCGTTGAGCACCAGGAGTGTCGCCGGGATAACGCCTTCGAGACGGATATCTTTGAAGCGTGGCATGGCTATTTCCTTCTCGTCTTAGGCCCAATCAATCGTTCCATAGGCCGCCGGTAACATTGACCGTTTCGCCCGTTATGTAATCCGCTTCGTCTGAGACGAGAAAAGCTACCGTCCTGGCAATATCGGCCGGAAGGCCGGCGCGGCGGAGCGGTATCGTCTTGGCCCTGTCCTCCGCGAGCGGCAGGCCTTTTGCGCGCCTATCCTTCTCGGATTCGTCACGCATTCTAGTTTCGACGATAAGCCCGGGAGCGACAGCATTGACCCTTATGCCGTGCTCGCCGACTTCGCCGGCCAGCGCCTGTGTCAAAGCTACGATCGCGAACTTGGTAGCGCAGTAAGCGCCGTAGTTCGCGACACCCGATTTCCCCATCCACGACGCTAGATTGACGACGGCGCCACGCCGGCGGGCGACCATTGCCGGTATGACAACCCGCGAGACATAAAACATCCCGTCGACATTGACCCCGAAGGCTGCGTGCCAATCGCGCTCCGGCATTTCGAGGAGCTTGCCGATCGGGCAAATTCCGGCATTGTTGACGAGAATGTCGACTGGGCCGAGCTCGGTCAGCAAGGTCCCGATGCCTTTTTCGACGTCCTCTTTGACCGAAACATCCCCAGAAACGCTGATGATCTTACGGCCCGGCCGTGCAAGCTCTTCGGCAGTTCGGCTGGCCGTTTCGGAATCCCGGTCAAAAATGCCGACATCGCAGCCTTCCGCCACGAGTCGCTCGGCAATCGCACGCCCGATACCCTGCGCGGCACCGGTCACGATCGCCTTGCGTCCTTTTAATCCGTACATTTCAGCTTGGTTCCTCGGTTCGTTTCGGTGTTTCCTTGCTCAGTCAGCGCGCGGTCCAGCCGCCGTCCGCCACAAGTGTCGTGCCGGTGCAGAAGGAGGACTCGTCACTGGCCAGGAAGAGAATGGCCCGCGCAATTTCTATCGGTTTGCCCAGCCGCTCCATGGCTTGACGCTGCTCGAGATTGCGCCGCAACTCGGCGGCATTTTCCGCCGTCGCAAAAATTTCCGTGAAATAGGGCGACTCGATCGTTCCGGGCGCCACGCAATTGACGCGGATATTGGCCTTCACATGGTCGAGCGCCATGGCGCGGGTCAAAGCTGCCACAGCCCCCTTCGAAGCCACATAAGCGGCACGGTCGGTTATTCCAACGATGGCTACCGTGGACGCCGTATTGACGATCGCGCCACCTCCCTGCTTTTCCATTATCGGGATGGCGTATTTGCAGCCGAAGAAAACGCCTTTGACATTCACGGCCATCAGGGCGTCCCATTGCTCTTCCGTGGTGTTCACCACCGTTCCTGCGAATCCGTATCCGGCATTGTTGACCAGAATATCGAGACGGCCATGCGTTCGAGCGGTTCCTTCGATCAGCGCCTTGACTTCCGCCTCGCGGGTGACATCCACCGTCGCAGGGAAAGCCTTGCCGCCACTGCCGACGATTTCTTCGGCGACCCGGGACGCAGCGTCAGCAGCACGATCGGCAACGATGACCGTTGCGCCTTCCTGCGCGAAAAGCTTCGCCGTCTCGTGGCCGATCCCAGAGCCCGCCCCGGTGACGATTGCAATCTTGCCTGCAAGCCTCATGTGCCGCCTCCCTGAAAAAGACGAAAGCTTTTACTTACCTGTATGTCAGTACCGCCCAGTCATCAGGCGGTCAACGCACCATAGCGCCTACGGGCCTTGCATTCATAGCATGACGAGCGCGGAAAAATGCTGCTCCACAGCAGCCAGCAGCGAGCGACTGACGATCCAGGAGCTCTTGGGATTGCGCGGTGACGGGCGATTGGCAATTTCAACCCGAATGGTGCCGAGCTCGCTCTCCCCGACTATTGTGTGTGTATTACCCTTGGCTTTCGGGTCGACGACGACCGAAACTTCCGTTTCCTCGAAGCCCAATCCGGCGAGGGCGAGAGTTGCGGCAACATTCAGGTTGCTGGGATATGCTGACGCCGCGCCTCGGGCACTGCCATGGTAGAGAACAACTTCGTCTTCGATTAGATCGGGATCGTGCCCGAGGCGCGCGAGTTCATCTCGCCATGCACCAGCTGGCTTGCGCGACTCGTAGCGGATCGCGAGTCCAGCGGCGCCGCGCGCAGCACGTACATAGTCGAGGCCGCCGAGAGCACCTGAGGGCAGGATAATACGGCCGCCCTTTTCTTCTGCCAGCGAAACGAGTGTTTCCATTAGGGCGATTTCGTGGAGGGCGCCAACTGATGTGATCACGACAGGCAATCCCAGCTCCAAGCATGCTGGAACGTGTGCCTGAACCGCCGCGTGGCCGGCAGCCTCGACGACGAGCTGCGGCCCGAAATCCCGCAAATCCTCGTATGAGGACAACAACGCGCATTGCGCTGGTACCCGCGATCGGGAGGGAGACCCGGGGTCGAGCAGAACCCCGAGCCGATACAATTCTTCGCCCCGTGCCAAGAGTGCAGTGACGAGATCGCTTGCTATTGCGCCGAAACCGATAACGGCAACGCGTCGTGACTTGATCCGAGCGGCCTGGCACTGAACTTCGTTGGTCACTTCGTCTCTGCCATCAATTCCCATACATTACTTTCGGTAGCCACGTCGCGATCTCGGGGAACGTCAGAATGAGAATCAGTACCAAAATCTGGCAGCAGATGAATGGGATAACGCCCCAATACATGTCCTTGAGACGCATGCTCGGCGGTGCGATCGCCTTGAGATAGAAAATCGAGGGCGACATCGGCGGCGTCAGATAGCTTGTCTGCAGCGTCACGAGGAAAACGACCGCGAACCACAATGGATCGATCCCGAAGCTTTTCACGAGCGGCATCGCAATCGGGACGACGATCAGTACGATCGAGATCAGATCGATGATAAAGCCCAGGATGAACGATACGAAGAGGATGATCGCAATTACCGACCACGGTGAAAGGCCGAAAGCATCAAGCACCCCCTTCGTTGCAGCCATTCCGCCGGACGCAAAGAACACGCCGGCAAACATGCTGCCCGCGAGCACGATGGCCAGAATCATGGCCGTAATCGAAACGGTCTGCAGCGTGGCCTGATACAGCAGTTGCCACGTGAGCTTACGGTAGAGGATCGCGAGCAACACGACACCGGCCGATCCGCAAGCAGCCGCCTCGGTGGGCGTCGCAAGCCCCATGAAAAGCGTGCCGAGCACCGTGAAGATCAAAAAGCCCGGAGGAACGATCGCGTAGAGCGTGAACCAGATTTTCTCCATTATCGTGCGGTGATCCGGTTCAGGATCCGCGGGGGCCATCTGCGGCAACACTGCACATACCAGAACGATGTAGAGAATAAAAAAGCCCGACATCAACAGGCCGGGGAAAAGGATGCCGGCCAAAAGGTCTCCGACTGGCAACGCTGCGATCGGCGCCAGAACCACAACGGGCACGGAGGGTGGAATGATCGTGCCGAGTGAACCACCTCCGCAAATGGTGCCGGCAATGAGCTTGTTGTCGTACCTGCGCTTCAGCATGGCCGGGATAGCAAGCATCCCCACCAATGTTTCCGTCGCGCCAACGACACCGCTCGCCGCCGCGAATATCGTGCACATCAACAATGCGGCGACGGCCAAACCTCCGGGAAACCGCCGCGTCCACATGTAAAGCGCATCGAAAAGGCGCTCCGCGATCCCGGCCCGCTCCAGAATGGAGCCCATGAAAATGAAGAGCGGAATCGCCCCCAGAACGTAGTTCGTCGCGATGTCATCCACTCGTGAAACGAGCTGATGCACCAGCGTATCGCCAAATCGATAGAGCCCGAAGCCGAGCGCCGTCAGCATCATCGAAAATGCGACGGGAAACCCAAGGAAGATCAGCACAAGCAGTGCTGGGAACATCCAAAGCACAATTTGAGACGTCACGGATGGATGTCCTCCGCCGCAAGGCCCGTCGCGACCAAAATGTTCTCAATCGTTTTTGCGAGGCTCTGTAGCGCGAACAGCGCAAACCCCACGACGTAGATGGTCCGATACGGCCAGATCTTCGGGTTCCAAGCCGAAAGACCGGAGCCTTCGCCCGTGTGATAGGTGTCCACCGCGTTCTGAGCCAGTACCGAGAGCATCCAGAAAAGCATGCATGTCAGGATGGCATATCCTATGGCATCGATGACTGCGATGGCGCGGCGCGGCAGTCGCTGATGGATGAAATCGACGTTGACATGCTGGCCTATCAGCAGAGCGTATGAGAGCCCCAGCAAGAAGATGGTGCCCATCATCATGTAGCTCAGCTCGAACGCCCAAATAGTCGGAGCCGCAAAGGCATAGCGGCTGATGACCTCGAATACCATTGCGAAAACGAGCGGAAGCACTATGAGCGCGCCGATCCGCCCCGACCACAATGAAAGCACTCCGATCAATCTGACGATCGCCATCAGCCCCTCGAAAAGTGATGGCGGCGCTGCTCGCACAGCGCCGCTATACTGCCACGGATAATCAGCGTGTACCTGTTGCGAACCGGAACTCGCTTATGGGTTTGATGCTCTGCATGAAGGCCGCCTGGTGTTCGTAGACCTTCTTGAACCACTCGTTCGTTTCCGACTGCTTCGCGGCCCACTCGTGCGATGCCTTGGTCACTGCGTCGACGAGACTCTGGTCGACACGAACCATCTCGACGTTGGGGTTGCTCTTGATTTCCTTGTACGCCGAAAGGTCGCTCTTCGCGTATCCGAGATAGGTTTCGAACAGCGTCAAGCGGCCTGCGAACTCCAGCAGCTTTTTGTCGGTGTCGCCAATCTTGGCCCAGGTCGCGTTATTGAAGATGCAGTCGTGCGCGCCTGACGGAGCGTGCAGACCCGGCGTGATGATGTACTTCGCGATTTTATGGAAGCCTTCGGTAAGGTTGGTCCCCGGGCCGCCCCACTCGATGGCGTCGACCACCTTCCGCTCGAGAGCGCTGAACACCTCCGATCCAGGAAGAACGACCGTGGAAACGCCAAGTGTTGGTGCGATTTCGGCCCAGGAGGAAGAGGTGCGCAGTTTCAGGCCCTTGAGGTCTTCCGGCGTGCGGATCGGCTTGTGGGAGTGCATGAAGAACTCGGTCTCAAGCACACCGCACGGAATAGCAACGACGTCGAATTTCTCTTTCCGCCACTGCTTCCAAAGCTCGGCCCCACCGCCATTGTAGAGCCACATCATCATTTCTTCAGGATTGGGGCCGGCCGGCCAGCCGCTGAAGATGGCGCCCGTGCGATCGATCGCCCAGTCGTAACCGGGCCAGCTGTGACCGACATCGGCGACGCCCTTCTGGACCGTCTCCGTCACCTTCAATGCCGGACCGAGCGCGCCGGCCGGAAACACATTGATCTTGATGCGCCCCTCGGTGAGCTCGGCGACGTTTTCCGCATAGCGCTTCGCGCCGATTTCAATCCAATGGCCGCCAGACCAGGGCGTCGCCATATTCAATTCAAGTTTATTTTGCGCGAGCGCAGGAGCAAGCGGCGATGCCGCCGTAAGCATGGCCCCGGCCAGCAGAGCCTTACCAAACATTTTCATTATCATACTTCCTCCAGTTTCCATTTCGATTATGGTCTACTTTCTCGATGCTCGCAGGTCGCTACACCGGCGAAGCCAGAGCCGCATTCCTTCCGGCAAGACGCCCTGATGTGAACGCCCAGCCCAGGTGATGCCCGTGTCCCTCCAGGAGCACGCCTCCCTGCCCCGCGGACCCCGCCGCAAAAAGCCCGGGAACAGGTTGTTTGTTTTCGTCCAGAACCCTGAATTCGCAATCGATCCTGAGGCCACCCTCGCTGAAGACGATCCAGGATTTCGCGGGGCCCAGCGCATGGAACGGACCTTTGGCCAGCGGCTTTCTTTCGCCAGCGGTATCGCCCGGGAGCTTCTGATTATGCTCGGCGATCGCCCGTTCAAGGGCATCACTCGAGACCCCGATCTTTTGCGCCAAACCGGAAATGGTATCCGATTTCGAATAAATATCCGGCCTTGATCGCGCATAATCTGGAAGGAAGGCGTAACCCACACCGGGCGCCGTCGAAATGAAATTCGGCCAGGCTTTGAACTGCTCCGCCACGGCATCATCGAACACGATGAAAGCCTTCTGATCGGGCTGCAAGCCGATATGATCCTGGGGGCGGTCGACTTCGTTGCAGAACCGCTCGCCCTTCGTATTGACGAGAATTGCACCGAGCTCGAACAGGCGATGAGAAGGCGCGAGAAATGTCGTTACGAAACCGAGAAGAAACGGCCGCAAAACTGACTTCGGCAGCGTACGCATCGCAAGCAGCAAAAGATTTGCAAACCACCGGCTCGTGGGCAGTTTCGCAATCAGGCTCGGGCGGCTCGGTGGCATGAAGCGGATCTCTGGCCCCCAAGCCAGATCTCCATTGACGACCGAGGCTCCGACCTCTTCCCCCATACGCTGACCATCCCCCGTGCTGGAAGGATTGATCCCTCCAATTTGTAGTAGCGGTCCGCTCATGTAGCGCTGCTTATAATCGGGCGGCGCCGAGCTGAAATCGCCAGAAGCAAGAACTACGCCACGTTTAGCCAGGTACGTCTTTTCCTCCGAGCGACCGTCAGTTGTTCTTGCTTTGATCCCGCGGATACGCCCACCTTCGACTATCAGACGTTCTGCCTGTTGACCGGTGAGGATGACCACGCCAAGCCTCCGGCAGGCGCGCTCGAGGTGTCGAATAAAGCCTCGGGAATGCGGAATAATAGCGTGCAGTCGCGGCTTGCGATGTGGCGGCTCGGGGAGCGGCCCCATGAACGTTACGCCAAGGTCGGCGAGTATTTCGATCGTCTCTGGAACATTCTCGACGAGTATCTTTCGCAGCTCGGGATTGTCGCGTTCTGGGATGTAACCGGGGAACTTCGCCATGTCCTCAAAGTGTTCGGCCGGGGAATCATCAATACCGGCTGCCCTTTGAAGACGCGTAGATGTTGCGCAAACCGTGCCTACGGACAAAGCAGTCGTGCCGCCGATCCGTGCAGATTTTTCGAGAATGAGAACGGATCGTCCGAAGCGTGCGGCGGAGTAGGCTGCCATCAGACCGGCACCCCCGCCCCCCACAACGATTACGTCGAACGCATTGTCGGCCACTCACGCCCTCCCCTTACATGCAGGTCAGTAAGGGAAATCTGCGGGTGCGTCAATCTCGTTCGAGAGGGGAAACCGATGTGCCGGAATAAAAAAGAGCCAGCTCCATCAGGGCCGGCTCCTTGCAGCAAACTCACAATGAAAAGCTGTTTTTCGATCGTGAGTGTTCGGGCTCACGCCTACGGGACATACCGCCGAGACAACTCGGCGCGGTCATCGTAGCTCGCTTCGAAGATGGGAGCGGCCAGCGTAGCGCACATGTGCAGAATGTCGGTCTCGGAGACATTCCGGAAACCATGCTTGGTGCCCGCCGGTATGAGAACCGAGTTTCCGCCGCTGACGATGACACGATCATCTCCCACCCAGATCTCGGCGCGGCCTTTGACAACGGTCAGAACCTCCTCGACGGCGTGGAGATGCGTCGGCGCGCCGAGCCCCGGTTGGCAAAATTGTTCGAAAATGCACAGCTGAGCCGCTCCGTTGACCGCGGAGACGAGCATGCGTGTGGCCACGCCCTGCCGCCAATCCTCGACCCCTTGAGATTCATGTTCGATGAGTTTCATTTCTGCTCCCTCAGTTTGAAGCCGCGCGACATCTAAAAGCCAAACCAGCTGCCTGCAAGCTGCCTGACTGCGATTGGCGGCTTCGCAGACGCTGGCTCCAGACGCACCGAGCCGTCGCAGTTCAAGGGGCATTACGCCATGACACAGCGCAAAAAGGCCCGCACCAAATTGGCGCGGGCCTGAGAAAGTGCGGCGCAAAGAGAGTGAAGCTTTCACCCTTCCTTCGGCGTAACCCGCCCAGAAATGGCAGCTTGCGCGGCTGCGAGGCGAGCGACCGGGACACGGAAGGGCGAGCAAGAAACGTAATCGAGACCGACCTCGTGGCAGAAGGCCACCGAAGCCGGATCGCCGCCGTGCTCGCCACAGATGCCGATCTTCAGATCGGGTTTGAGCTTCCGTCCGCGCTCGGTGCCGATGCGGACGAGCTCGCCGACACCGTCCCGGTCGATGGAGACAAACGGGTCGGTCTCGAAAATATTGGAGCCGATATAGTTTTCGAGAATGGGTGAAGCATCGTCCCGCGAAAGTCCGAGGCAGGTCTGGGTCAGATCATTGGTGCCGAACGAAAAGAACTCGGCGCCGGCCTCGCCAGCAGCAATTTCGTCGGCTTTCAGCGCCGAACGCGGCAGCTCGACCATGGTGCCGATCTGATAGTTGAGCCGGGCGCCCATCTCCTTCTCCACCGCTTCAGCAACGGCAACGATCACCTTGCGGAGGAGATCGAATTCTTTCCGGTAAGCGACAAGCGGGATCATGACTTCCGGGATCACCGGCTTGCCCGTCTTCTTCGCAGCGTTGACCGCCGCTTCGAAGATCGCCCGCGCCTGCATCTCGGTGATCTCGGGATAGCGGATGGCCAGGCGACAGCCGCGGAATCCAAGCATCGGGTTGAACTCGTGCAGCTCCGCCACGCGGGTTTTGATGCGCGAGATAGGCACGCCGAGCGCCTGGGCAACGGCCGTCTGCTCCTTCTCCTCATGCGGCAGGAACTCGTGCAGCGGCGGATCGAGCAGGCGGATGGTGACCGGCAGCCCTGCCATGATCTCGAACAGCGCTTCGAAGTCGGCCCGCTGCATCGGCAGGATTTTGGCGAGCGCCCGCCGCCGGCCCTCCTCGTCCTCCGCGCAAATCATCTCGCGCATGGCCAGGATGCGGTCCGTTTCGAAGAACATGTGCTCAGTGCGGCAGAGGCCGATACCTTCGGCGCCGAACTGGCGGGCCTGCTCGGCATCCCGTGGCGTGTCCGCATTGGCTCGCACCCCGAGGCGGCGGGCGGCATCCGCCCAGGCCATCAGCGTTCCGAAGTCGCCCGACAGCTCCGGCTGGCGCATGCGCACCTTGCCTTCGAGCACCTCGCCGGTGGAGCCGTCAATCGTGATGACGTCGCCCGCGCGGAACACCTTGCCGCCAGGCGCGATCATCTCACCTGCCTTGGCGTCGATCCGAAGCTGACCGGCGCCGCAAACGCATGGCCGGCCCATGCCGCGGGCCACCACGGCCGCGTGACTCGTCATGCCGCCCCGCGCCGTCAAGATGCCCGCGGCGGCATGCATGCCGTGAATATCCTCGGGGCTGGTTTCGACACGAACGAGAATGACCTCGTGCCCCTTCGCCTTCAGCGCCTCGGCTTCGTCGGAGTTGAACACGATCTCGCCAGAGGCCGCCCCCGGCGAAGCGGCGAGGCCGCGCGCGATGACATGCTTGTGGGCCGAGGGGTCGATCGTCGGATGGAGAAGCTGGTCGAGCGTCGATGCATCGATGCGCATCACCGCTTCCTCGCGGCTGATGACGCCTTCATTTGCCAAATCGACGGCGATCTTCAGGGCGGCTCTCGCGGTACGCTTCCCGGAGCGTGTCTGCAGCATCCAGAGCTTTCCGTTCTGGATGGTGAACTCCACGTCCTGCATATCGCGGTAATGCTTCTCGAGCCGGGCGAAGATGTCCTTGAGCTCGTTGAAAATGTCCGGCATCAGCGCTTCGAGCGAAGGTGCATTATCGCCCGCTTCGATGCGCGCCTTCTCGCTGATGTTCTGCGGCGTGCGTATGCCGGCGACGACGTCTTCGCCCTGGGCGTTGACCAGGAACTCGCCGTAGACCTCCTTCTCGCCCGTCGAGGGATTGCGCGTGAAGGCGACGCCGGTCGCCGAGGTGTCGCCCATGTTTCCGAACACCATCGCCTGCACGTTGACAGCCGTACCCCACGAGTCGGGTATCTGGTGCAGCCTCCGATAGGTGATGGCCCGCGCATTCTGCCACGAGCCGAACACGGCGCCGATGGCGCCCCAAAGCTGTGCCTTGAGATCCTGAGGAAAGGGCTTGCCGGTCTCCTGCTCTACAGCCTCCTTGTAAGCGGCGATGACCTCCTGCCAGTCCTCGGCACCGAGCTCGGTGTCGTTGGTGAAGCCGTTGAGGTTCTTGTGGTTCTCCAGGATGTCCTCGAACACGCCGTGGTCCACGCCCAACACCACGTTGCTGTACATCTGGATGAAGCGGCGATAGCTGTCGTAAGCGAACCGCCGATCGCCCGAGCGGGCGGCGAGGCCCTCGACCGTCTCGTCGTTGAGGCCGAGGTTGAGAATGGTATCCATCATGCCCGGCATCGACGTACGAGCGCCCGAGCGCACGGAGACGAGGAGAGGATTGCGCGCGTCTCCGAACGCCGCGCCGACGGTATCGCCTACGATCCCCAGCGCACTTTCGACCTGCTGGTCGAGGCCTTCGGGGAAAGTGCGGCCGTTCTCGTAATAGTACGTGCAAACCTCAGTCGAGATTGTGAACCCAGGCGGCACCGGCAGGCCGAGGCTTGCCATCTCCGCGAGATTGGCACCCTTGCCTCCGAGCAGATCGCGCATGCCGGCAGAGCCGTCCGTCCGGCCGGCTCCGAACAGATAGACCCACTTGCGCGCCTTTCCGGCCTCCAAACTGGATTCGCTCATCGGATATCCTCTTGTCGGTGCGGCAGTTCACGACCCGTCTGAAATAACCCTGCCCGAAGCCCGGAGCAAACGCGCAGGGGCTCGCCTGAGTTCGCTGCCCTTTGACAGCAGCGCGCACAAGCAGCAACTCTTGTTGACCGTTAGTAGCAGCCTCGAAGCAAGCCGGAGCGACATGGCCGATCAACTTTCCCGCGTGCTCGATGTCCTCGCGAAGTCCGAAGATGCCGCGTTGGACCGCCTGTTCCAATTCCTGCGCCTGAAGAGCATCTCGACCGACCCCGCCTACAAGGCCGAGTGCGCGGCCACGGCGGAATGGTGCGCGAAGACTTTGCAGGAAATCGGGTTCGAAGCCTCGGTCCGGCCGACGACGGGCCATCCGATGGTCGTCGCCCACGACCGGCGGGATGTCCCCAAGGGCATGCCGCACGTGCTGTTCTATGGGCATTACGACGTGCAGCCGCCCGATCCGCTGGATCTGTGGACTTCGCCGCCGTTCGAGCCACGGCTCGTCGAAGATGCGCAGAACGGAACCGTGATCGTCGCTCGGGGCGCCGAGGACAACAAAGGTCAGCTCATGACCTTTCTCGAGGCCGCGCGTGCCTGGAAGGAGGTCGCGGGCGAGCTGCCGATCGCAGTCACGGTGCTTCTCGAAGGCGAGGAGGAAACGGGATCTCCCAGCCTGCCCGGCTTCCTCGAGCAGCACGCCCAAGAGGTGACCTGCGATTACGCCCTCGTTTGTGACACGACCCAGTGGGACAAGGATACACCGGGCATTACGCTCATGCTGCGGGGCCTCGCGGCCACCGAGGTCATCGTCACCGGCGCGAAGCGCGACCTGCATTCCGGGCTTTACGGCGGCCCGGCAGTCAATCCTATCCGGGTGCTCGCGCACATGCTGGCGGCGATTCACGACGAGAATGGGCGGGTCACGGTCCCCGGCTTCTATGACGGCGTAACGCGAGTGCCGCAGAGTCAGCTCGACCAATGGCAGCGCCTGGGCTTCGATGCCGAAGCGTTTCTGGGCGACGTTGGTCTGAGCGTCCCGGCTGGCGAAAAGGACTGTTCGGTGCTCGAGCAGCTATGGGCCAGGCCTACGTGTGAGTTCAACGGCATCACCGGTGGCTATCAAGGCGTGGGCACCAAGACCGTTATCCCTTCCCGCGCATCGGCCAAGATCACGTGCCGGCTCGTGGACGGTCAGGACCCGGACCGCATCGTCGCCAACCTGCAGGCCTTTCTCGCCGCCAAGGCACCGCCGGACTGCAGGGTGGATTTCGTTCAGTCGCGGGGCAGCGCAGCGATCGCATTCGATCCGGACGCTCCGCACGTGCGAGCGGCTGCCCAGGCGCTCGAGGAAGAATGGCAGAGGCCGGCAGCGCTCATGGGCTCCGGGGGCTCGATCCCGATCGTCACCGCGTTCAAGCAGCAGCTCGGGATGGACAGCCTGCTCATCGGTTTCGGTTGCGACGATGACCGCATCCACTCGCCGAACGAAAAGTACAATCTGTCGAGCTTCCGCAAAGGTGCGCGGAGCTGGGCACGCATATTCCAGCGCTTGGCCGAAGCAGCATAGTCCGTTCTCCTCATACGCAGTAATCGATCCAACCGAGGCTCGCCCATGAAATCAGCGCGTCCGATTTGGTCCCTTGTGACTGTCGCGGTGCTTCTGGCCCCGCTCCTTGCTGCCCCAGCAACGGCCCAGCGCAGCCGCGCCCCGGCAGAACCGCGGGCGGGGGTGTTCGACTACTACGCCCTGGTGCTCTCCTGGAGTCCGACGTACTGCGCCAGCGTGAGATCCACAGAGGATGAGCCGCAATGCCGACGCGGCGCTCGTCCTTATGCGTTCGTGTTGCATGGGCTCTGGCCACAGTACGAGCGTGGCTACCCTGAGTACTGCACGACGCGCGAGCGTCCGTTCGTCCCGCAGCCGATCATCGACCGGATGCTCGACATCATGCCGAGCTCGCGGCTCGTTATTCATGAGTATCGCAAACACGGAACATGCACGGGTCTCGACCCGGCCGGGTACTATGACCTTTCTCGCCGACTGTATGAGAAGATCAGCATTCCCTCGCGTTTCGTCTCCCCGCCTGCTCCCTTTTTCATCAGCCCACAGGAGGTTGTGGACGCGTTCATTCAGGCTAACCCAGGGCTGAAACATGAGATGATCGCAGTGGATTGCCGGGGCTCGGGCAATCGGCTGCGGGAAGTGCGCATCTGCTTCTCGCGCGAGGGCAATTTCCGCGCGTGCGGCAGCAACGACCACCGCGGTGCCTGCAGGGCCCGTCGGATGTATGTGCCGCCGGTTCGGGGCGGTAGTGGTGCCGCGCCAGCCACCTCACACGGTCAGCGGGCGCTCTGACGAGAATTGCACGCCAGGATATCAGTGGAGAACTTGCAGGAGGGAACGGGGACGGTTGCGGGTTGGTGGCAAATCAGCATCATGGCACCAGAACGCAACAGATTCGCGCACGCCGCGCAGCGAGGCTCCATGTCTGACAGCCCGCAAAAGGTTTCTCGGCTCGACCGATCGACCGGCGAGCCCGGACCATCGCACGTCACCTCAGTGCGCCGCAGCCGTCCTTCCGCTCTTGCACTCGTCCTCTTCGGCTTCGCCGCGGGAACGATATTCTGGGGCGCGCTTGGCGAGACTCGCGGCTTGGCTCTCTCGATATTCGGTCCCACTGCGCCAGAGCAGACATCCGCGATCCCTGTCGCGGCTCATGTGAAGCCGTCTGATCGCCTCTCAGATTTGCCGTTTCGGGCACTGAACGATGCCGTCGCCGAGAACTGCACGACGTTAGTGCTCGACCGCACCACCCGTGTCACTCGCCCGGGCCAATGCCCCGCAGATGGCTCCGGACTGGCTTATGCACCAAGCTCGGGCCGCGGGGATCTGATGCGGACAGTTGATTGAGCGCCAACTTGTTGCCTGCTCGTCCAATCGACTGGAGCGTTTCGGGTGACGTGCGGGGCACTCAAGCTGTCTGGCGGAGCCGCTCGGGACGCCACTTGGCCGGTGCAAGGCATATGTAGCCGAGGCTCGTGGGCGCTGGCGCGGCTTCGATCCGGGTCGGGTCCAGGCTCCAGCGGCTGGCGAGCCGCATCACGTGCTCCTCGGTCGGATAAAGGATCAGCTCGCCTCCGGCATCACCGGTGCGCTCGCGAACGCCGCGCAGCTCGAACAACTTGAGCCCAAGCCCCCGCTCTTCCGGGGTCGTTTTACCTTTGTTCCAGATCGTCCCCTCCTCGCTGATGGCGAACGCGCGCACCAGTTTGCCATCGCGAACGCGCGCCCAGGCGAAGAAGTCGATGAGCGGGTAACTGAAGAAGTACTGGACCTCGATGAACTGACGGCCGAGCTCCAGCAGCATCGGCGTACACTTGTCCACGAACCGCTGCCCGACCGGGTACGGCAGTGCCAACCCGACGACGAACGTCCAGTCATTGACGGGTGGGGATACGAAGATGTGGTTCTCGCCGAGGTGATCGTCGTAGATCGAGCCGATGCCCGAATTCCAATTGCATGGGCGCGGGTCGACCAGCCCCAGGGCCCGGATCACACGCCCCGTGTCTTTCGTCCGGATCGCGAGCCAAGCCATCTTGAGCCCGAAAGGGGCCGGCCTGTCAGGCGTTGTGTCGAAGATAACGCGCCGCTCGGTGATGCGTGGCGCCAGCACGCAGCCCGCGATTGCGACGGTAATCGACAAAAGAATGGCGAGGGTGATGACCACGAGTGACGCCCCGCGTTCAGCCATCGCCACAGTTAATGCCGTTGCAGCACCATCGCAAGAAAGGGGAGATTGGCTGCTGGGGATAACTGAGCGTCTGAGATAACGCTCAGTCTCGTTTACGCTCAGTACGTGACCTTTGCCGAGAAGACGAACCGCTCGTCGCAGAGGTTCTTGGCGGCACAGAGTCCAATGTCGTTGCCGATATCCGTATCCCAGTAGCGGAAATCGAGTGTCAGCTTGTCGACGGCGAGGGCAAGACCCGCGTTCCAGTAAAGATAGTCGTCGTCGCCAGCAGAGACGAAATCATCCCATTCGCCGACCTGATATCCAAGCGTGGCACTGATGGTCGGCGTGAACATCATGAATTGGCGCAGCTCGTAGGCTGCCGACCCCTCGAAGGTCCAGACCTCGCCCGTCTCGAGCGTGTACTCGGGCGAGTAGTAGACGGTCGCACCCAGCGTCAGCTTGTCGACCGGGGAAACACTGGCTCCAGCTTTGAATTCAACGAAGTTGAGCTCGTCGGTGTCGTCCGCGCCGGGGTACGTGTAGTAGATGACCCCGAAGTCGAACGACACGCCCATCCACTCAGGTTTGATTCCCGCGTAGAGGTCGAGCTCTGCGTCGGCCGGCGGCGCCCCACCGAAATCGACCATCGACGCAAAGATGCCCGCGTAGAAAATCCCGTAGCTGACGTCGACGCCGCCCTGCAGGGCGGGATCCCTGTCGTTCTGAGAAATGCCCCGGAACATGTAGTCGCTCGTCGCGCCGACATTGAACGACCACTCGAACTGGCGCCCGCTTGGCGCGGACGGGTCTTTCAGACTGCCGTCGGCCAACACTGGTCCAGCGAGCGCCATCGACACCGCCCCAAAAGCCAACCCAGCCTTGCGTAGCTTGATCATCGTCATGCCCCCAGCAACCAGACTTGCGCGTCCGACGGCGCGAAGCCTTCATCCCCCGTAGCGAAGGCGAAGCTTTCCTCGCATCACCTTCCCTGTGGCGAATAGATGGAAGCAAAACTCCAGATCTGACAATTGCCGCTTCTGTATAGGCCGCACTTTGAAATGAACCGTTACTGCGGAGCAACGAAGCTTTATTATCGTGCAATTCTTCAAGGTATCTGCCCAACAAAGTTGCAGCGAAGTTGTCGATGATTGGTTATTTGCTGAGCACTCTGTCTGCGATGTAGGCATTGGTCCTGGTCGGCCATATCGCCGCTGGAGTGCATCCTTGACGCTCCGGACATGACGAGCCAGATGATCGCCAGCGATCCCTAGCCGTCTTGCAAGCATTGTGGTCGTTGGAGCCGCGTGAGATCGAGGAGCCAACAGCAGCGTGGATCCCTGGAGCGACGAAGCCCTGATGGAAGCCGAACGCCGCCTGTCAGCAGGCACGCGGCGTGTCTTCGTGCGCGAGATGGAGTTGATCGGCAGTGTGGGGGTTTACGAGCACGAGCACCGCTATGAGCAGCGGGTGGTGGTCTCCCTGGATCTCGAGGTGCGGGACCAATACGACGGCGCGTCGGATGACATCTCGCAAGTCTACGACTACGACCTCGCAATCCAGGCCGTGAAGGACGCGTTGGCGAGCGGTCACTTCAACCTCGTCGAGACCCTGGCGGAACGAATAGCCAATGCCTGCTTCGCCGACCGTCGAGTTCAGAAGGTCCGTGTTCGCATAGAGAAGCCCGACGTGCTCCCCTCCTGCGCCGGCGTCGGGATTGAGATCGAGCGCAGCCGCTCGGGGCACTGAGGAACGGACTTAGTCCGACCGCGCCACAATTCCACCCTCGGACGCCCCTACTTGCGCCCGAAAGTTCGTCATTCTTCGAAAGTCTCGAATAAGGACTGGCGTCAACCACACTTTAAGGTTGATCGTCTAATTGTGCATGGAGACGAACCCGCGCCCGGACGGGGGACGCAAATTGGGGAAGTTCGGAGTACGTGGTCCCATGAACCGCAGTGTCGTTGCTTCATTTCTGTTTCTGACCTGCACAGCATTGCCTGCCTGGGCGAACATGCCCGCAATCAAAAGCAGCCCATCCAACCAAGTTGCCGCGTGTGCCACGCCGGGGCGCCTCGCGGCCTTCGTCAGAGAACGCAATCCGGCCCTCGACCCGCGTTTCGAAAGCGTGGCCACGGAATACATGCGCATTGGAGAAGAGCTCGGCGTCCGCTGGGATTATGCCTTCTTTCAGATGCTGCTTGAAACCGGGAATCTTTCCTTCCGCCGGGGCAACGGCCAGCCTGGGAGCGTTCGGCCGTCGCAAAACAACTTCGCCGGGCTCGGTGCCGCCGGGCGCGGCCAGAGCGGCGAGCATTTCCCCGATATTGCAACCGGGGTGAAAGCCCATCTGCAGCATCTGCTCCTTTATGCCGGAGACCGGATCGACAATCCTGTTGCGGACCGCACCCGAAAAGTGCAGGAGTGGGGAATTCTCACGTCGTGGCAGAGCAAGATCAACCGGCCGATCACGTTCTCCGACCTTGCAATCAAATGGGCGCCCGGGGACCGTAGGTATGCCCAGAAGATCGGCGCTATCGCAGAGGCCTTCTACGAAGATACGTGTAAGCGACCGGATCCGCAGCCCGATCTCGTCGCAGAGGCTCGCCGCGGACGGACGAACGCCCGATCGACGGTGGCAGCTTCGATTGCAAGAGAATCGAAGACTTCCGGCACGGCAATTGCGCGACAAGCCGTAGATAAGACGCGGGAGGAAACGGCCACGCGTTCGAGCCTCGGTGCCGCATCGATCGCGAAGAAGGCGGCGGCAGCGGGCACGGTTTCAGCCCCGCCGGCTCACCGCGACACAGCTATCTCGGATGCATGGCAGAGCCCTGATCCAGGGGCCGAGCGGGGCGCCATGCTACACACCGCCTCAGCCGCATCATCCGCTGCCGCGGCTGCGAAAGGGGCCGCGCAGCAGAAATGCCGGGTTTGGACGGCCAGCTACGGCGGCCAGAAGGCTGTCATCATCAAAGCCAAAAGCGATGATGGCCTCGTCAACTACACCGTTCTCGACGTGAACGAGGGCTCCGAAAAGCGCGAGATGGAAGCCTACATCGCGGCTTATGCCAAAGGCGGGGTGGCAGTCGGCGAATTCTCCAATCAGATCAGTGCACTCGACAGGGCTTTCGAGCTGTGCCCGGAGGGTTGATGCGTCGCGGCGCTTCCGGCTTCGTGCGCAGCCGTTGGAGAGGGCGCGCGGGCCTGCTGGTGGGCTTCTTGCTCGCGGGCTGGATGACGGCAGTCCCCGTCTTCGCTGCTCCCCCAATTCGTACCAGCGCCAGCAACGTCGTTCCGGCCTGTGCCACACCGGAGCGCCTGATGACTTTTCTCCGTGATCGCAATCCGGATCTCGACCCCCGCTATCGTGACATAGCGGCCTGGTACAAACGGCATGGAGAGGCGTTGCGGATCCGCTGGGATTACGCCTTCTTCCAGATGCTGATCGAAACCAACTATCTCACGTTCCGCCGCGGCAACGGCAAGCGGGGCGACGTGCACCCGCGCCAGAATAATTTCGCCGGTATCGGCGCAACGGGCGGCGGCGTTCCTGGTGAAAGTTTCCCGGACGTGCCGACTGGCGTGCGAGCACAACTCGAGCACCTGGTCGTGTACTCAGGCGAGCAGGTGCCCTCGCCGGTCGCACACCGTACGCGAACGAAACAGAACGACATCCTCTCCTGGACCGCACCACTCGCCCGGCAACGCCCGGTCACGTTCCAGGATCTCGCCGGAAAATGGGCAGCAGATCGCGCTTACGGCCGCTCTATCGATCTGACCGCGAAACGCTTTCAGGATGCCTACTGCCGAGACGAAATCGCCAACGCTCCAGCCCGGTCGACGGCCGAAACGGCAGCGCCCTGGCAAACCAGCGTCCCCCAATCCGGCATGGCGTCCGTCGTACCACCGCGCCCGACGCCGGCGGTCCGACAGGAGCCGCAGCGAGCGCCTAAGCCTGAGCCGACGGCCTGCCGCGTCTTCAGTGCAAGCTATGGTGGGTCGAAGGCGGTGCTGATCCGGCACGTCGCCGAGGATGCGGTAGAATACACGGCGCTCGGGGTGCTCGACGGCTTTGAGACGTCCATGGCCGAGAGCTACATGAAAGCCTACGCTCCGGATGGCGCCCTGATCGGCGAATTCCCATCGAGCGATCAAGCGTTCGCCCGGGCCTATCAACTCTGCCCGGGTGCTGGCGGGCGCGGATAGGTTTTGTTGCTCGAAACCGACGGGGAAACCCCCTCCCCACATCGGGGGAGGAGAGCGTTCGAGCAACGCATAAGCTCAGGCCGCCTTGCTCTCGACTTTGGCGCGGCTGGTCAGGTCGATCCAGCTTGCGAACCGATCGACCCAGGTGCTGAGGAACGCCTTCGTCTCTGGGTTGGCTATGTTGTTCGCCTCGTCGAATAGGTCAGGCTTGTGGGTGAAATAGACCTCCGGCTGGCCCATGAGGATGGTATCCACCACCGTCAGCAAACCCTTCAGCGTGTTCTGCCCGGCAGAAGCACCCGTCGCGCCCGGAGTTGCGCCGATGACCGTCGACGGCTTGCCGGCCCACGAGTTCTGGCCCCATGGGCGGGTGCCCCAGTCGATAGCGTTCTTGATGGCTGGAGAGAAGTAGCGGTTGTACTCAGGCGTGACGAACAACACGGCGTCGGCTGCTTCGACTTCCCGCTTCATACGAATAACCGACTGAGGCGGGTTCTCCCACAGATCCTCATTGTAGAGTGGCAGGTCGCCGATTTCGACGAACTGGAACTTCAGGCGGCCTTCCGCCAGCCGGCCGAGCGCTTCGGCGAACTTGCGATTGATGGACTCGCGCCTCAGAGAGCCGACGAGAACTGCTACAGTCTTCATTGGTGCCTCCGTATAAAAAAGTAACTAGCTTTACATGCGAGACTATGCTCTCTTGCGCAAGACGGCACTTTTTCGAGACCGAGTCACCTGAATGGAACCGAGTGAGACGCACGTTCCTGGTCAATGCCAGATGGTCAACGACATCATTTCCCTGGTCGGGGACAAATGGAGCGTTCTGATCATCGTGTTGCTGGGGTCGGGGAAGCAGCGCTTCAGCGATATCAAGCGCCGCGTGGATGGTATTTCACAGAAGATGTTGACCGTCACCCTGCGCGGGCTCGAGCGCGACGGTTACGTGACGCGCACCGTCTACCCGACGATCCCGCCGAGGGTTGAATACGAGCTGACGGACTTGGGTCGAGACCTGCTGGTGCCAATCAGGGCGTTGGGGCAGTGGGCGCTCGCCAATCACGATCGTGTCAAGCGGAACCGCGCGGCCTACGATGCCCGCTTGGCCCGGGAAGCCGCGGAATAGATCTGTGGACGCCGACGCCCACGCAATCTGCTGGTAGACGCGGGAACCAGAGCATTTCCGTATTAGACCGCCGAAGCGGAAATGCTCTAAAGCCCGGCCAGCTTCGTCCCGATGTCGCGGAAGGTCGTCTTGATTCGGCGCACGGTCCCAGTCTTGGCGCGCATGATGACCGTTTCAGTTTCCGCGAAGTCGCCACGGAAGTGCACGCCGTCGAGCAGGGAGCCATCCGTGACGCCGGTCGCGGAGAAGATGACGTCGCCAGACGCCATGTCCTCCATTCGGTACTTGCGGTTGATGTCGGCGCCCATCTTTTCGGCGCGCTCGCGCTCCTCGTCTTTCAGCGGCATGAGGCGACCCTGCATCTGCCCGCCGATGCACCGCAGCGCGGCCGCCGCGAGCACGCCTTCAGGCGCACCGCCGGAGCCGAGATAAATGTCGATGCCAGTTTCCGCCGGGTCGGTCGTCCAGATGACACCGGCAATGTCGCCGTCTGGGATGAGCTGCACCGCCGCGCCCGCTTCGCGCACCGCCTTGATGAGCTCGGCGTGGCGGGGGCGATCGAGAATGCACGCGGTGATCTCGCCGATGGGCACGCCCTTCGCCTTGGCCAGGGCG
>Ga0180215_1002094_pt1 | contig 20666 bp, 18 predicted proteins | sample eDN3rd37CBELigBY_FD_128871 | JGI IMG/M metagenome (GOLD analysis project Ga0180215, IMG submission 128871) | Enriched backyard soil microbial communities from Emeryville, California, USA - eDNA 3rd pass 37_C BE-Lig BY (version 2) (version 2) | ecosystem: Environmental > Terrestrial > Soil >... | reverse complement strand
TGTTCCTAGAATAATACAAGTTCCCAGGCTCATAGTGTTGTAGTGTAACGAATAGACTTTTTAGGGTTTGTCCTTTTGATAAGGGAAGCGTCCGTAAAGGAGCTGACGAGTTGAGGAGAAATAAATACTTGCCAATCATCGGTGTACTGGGCATATTATTGCTCATGTATTTAATCGTGAATCTAATCACCAACCTCAGAGTTTATATTGTCTACAGTTCAGGTGTGGGACCATTTATCTTTGTTGGAGCAGTTATTGTGGCAATGGTCATCCTTTTTCTAAAAGGATCAAGAGGCTATTAAATGGGTCAATCGATCCCAATTTCAGAAAGCTGAGGGGCGGTCTAGTGCTGAATGACAGTCTTTTAGATTGATGTGGATGGAGTAGATGGATGGAGATGGACCCCAATCCACAGGTTGGCGTGCAAGAAGGAGAAGTCTTAGGTTCGGATTACAATACAAGTAGACAGCCCTCTAATCAGGAGGGCTTTTTTTTATTAATAGTATAATAGAAAAAAATAAAGCCAAACACATAACATCTGCGTCTAATCTACGAGAAAGCAAAGGGAAGGTGTCCCATTGCTTCAGACACAAGGGGGTGGCAGTGATTTTAGAATTAATACATAAAGCTCAAAACGGCGATGATGAGGCGTTTTTAGAGCTGTTTCAGAAATATGAACAAGACTTATACCGCATGGCGTTTGTCTATGTAAAGAATCAGGACGATGCCCTGGATGTGCTCCAAGAGACGGCTTATAAGGCATTTAAAAACATTGAAACCTTACGCGAACCACGCTATCTAAAAACATGGCTCATCAAAATTGCCATTAGCTGTGCAACAGATTTAATCAGAAAGCGCAAGAATGTCGTGTACCTCAACCATACTGATATGGAGCTGGCAAGCAAAGACAGCACCGATGTCAGTATGACCATTACCATGCAGCAAATTCTTGAAACATTGGACGAGCTTGAGAAATCAATCGTCTTTCTAAAATACTACAGTGAGTTGACGTTTAAAGAAATCGCGGAATTGAAGGACCTGCCATTAGGGACGGTCAAAACCACGCTGTACAGGGCATTAGCAAAGCTACGGGTTGAAATGAAAGGGGCGGATCTTTTATGAGTAATAACATCAAAAGCGAATTAGAGAAAATTGAAATCCCGGCACAGCTTCATGACCGAGTTAAACTGGGCGTCAAGCAAGCAAAGCAAGAGAAGCTGCAAGAGAAGAAACAACCACTAAAGAAGCTCCCACCTAAAAGAAACCAGTGGAAAGTCGGCGGCATTGCAGCGGCGGCAATCCTTACCATCACGCTCTCATCCGGTTTTATCAACCCAAGCATGAATCAAGTATTAGCCAGTACACCACTACTCGGCGGAATCTACGAACAGTTTGGCGATAAAATGGGCATGCATCTGGCCGAACAAAACCTCGTTACGCAACTAAACGAAGAAGTCACCAAGAACGGCGTCACTGTAAAATTAACCAATGTGTACTTTGACGGAGATGTCGTCAGCGTCACTGGAACCGTAAGTGGCGACCTATCAAAAGGTCATAACGAACCTGGCGAAGTGAGCATGGACGTGAACTTTGAGAATAACAAGGGCGACAACGACCCATGGTTAAGAGGGATGTCTACCGACATGCAGGAAGCAGACGGAAGCTACGAGTTCCAGTGGAAGATGAATTATCCATATAAGGAGATCAAAGAAGCGTACAAGCTACCGATCAGTATTCACAACATCAATGGAATTGAAGGTAGTTGGACTTTTAATGTCCCAGTAAAACAAGAGGCTAGCCTAGCACGGACCCTTGACCATTCACAGCACTACGGGAATGAAGGTGTCACAGTAAAGCTACAAGAATTAAAGCAATCCAAGGCTTCATCGTCCCTGACATTTGAAACCATCACCAGCTTTGAAGGGGATTACATTGAGCTTTATAAAGCAGAGGATGAAAACGGCAAGGTCTTGTTCCATTATGAAAATGATACGCTTCTTACAAAGAGCAAAGAAGACGATGGCTATCATCACACCTTACGCAAAACGTTTGACCAAATCGTCGAAGGCACGAAGGCCATTACCTTCTATCCATCACTTACGATTGACGACCCAATCGTCCAACAAAAGCTTGACCAGAACAGCTTCACGTTAGAAAGCGAGCGAACGGACTTAGCCATACAGGTTGACAAGGTCACGCAGGAAAATGACAAGCTAATTCTTGATTATGAGTTCCAAGGACTAGGGGAAAACGTAAGCAACCACAAGTTTGAAAACATTCATCACAACCTGTCTTATGCGTTTAATCTGGTCGACAAAGACTTTATCGATAAAATCGACCCAGAAAACCCTTTCCCACCAAAAGGTCACAGCATTTCACGCAACGAGGTCAAGGTCATCGATAAAGACAACCACCAGTTCCAGTCTGTTTTTGATTTAAAAGGAGAAGAGCAGTACAAAAATTTCTCACTAGAAGACACACTGTTACAAATGGATTTTAATAGTTTTATCCGAAACAAGGAATTAGCGCCGTTTACAGTGGAGCTTCCAAATCAAAAGTAAGACCAAAAGCCAAAAGGCATTCAATCGCCTTTTGGCTTTTTATGTTTAAAAAAGTGGTGGTCCGACCGTCCTAGAAAAAAAGCATGTTAGATACCCTTACAGTTTTCTGACTATTTAAAAATGTTTGTGCTATATTAAAAATCATATCAGACAGGTAGGACAGGCTCTAGTGGACAGGGGGGATATTTTGGCGAAGAAGGTCAGTTCGTATGTGACAGAATATCTTCTAGAACAGGTCAAAATGGGTCAGTATCAGCTAGGGAGCAAGTTGCCATCTGAGAGAGAGCTTATGCAAATTTTGAATGTTGGAAGATCTTCAATAAGGGAGGCGCTGAATACTTTAGTAGACATGGGTGTGTTGGAAAAACGAATGGGGATTGGCGTGTTTGTTAAAAAGACGAACCTGACGAATTTAGTAGATTCCTATGTGCTATCCGCTTTGATGGATACGAGAATGTCACAGGATTTAGTAGAGTTTCGTTTGGTGATTGAGGTGGAAGCAGCAGGAATGGCCGCATTGAAGGCATCAGGTGAAGACTTGGAGAAAATGGAAGAGGCGATTACCATGCATCAACAAGCCATCGAGCAGAATGAAGCTACGCTCGAAGCAGATGAGCTGTTTCACCAATCGATTGTCTGTGCAACGAAGAACGAGGTGTTCATCAAGGTCTATCAGTTTATGGCCGATTTGCTGCATTCCTTTAAGCTAGATTTATTGAAGGTGGAAAATAAGCAACTGAGTTTGAACTACCACTTAGACATTTATCAAGCGATAAAAGCTGGCGATAAAATAAAGGCAAAAAACGTCATGAAACGACATCTACTAGAGGTAACCCAGCGATATGAACAGGCTAACAAACTGAAAGTCTAACACGTGATTTGGGGAACAATTCCTATTTTAATAGAACAAGGAGGAGAAAAAGTGAAAAAACTAAAATTACTTGTCTTGTTGCTTCTTTTTTCAGTGGTCATGGTTGCTTGTTCGTCGGGAGGGAGTAAAACGAGCTCAGAAAGTGAAGAAGGGGAGGCTGTAAGCAAGGCTCCCGTCGCGAAGGATACGTTAGTGATTGGCTTGGATGCCGATCCTCCGCAGCTTGACCCACATCTTTCCTCTGCAGCCGTTGATCGCCAAGTGTTTCAAAGTCTTTTTAATAAACTCATCGAAATTGATGAGAATCTAGAATATGTTCCAGAATTGGCGACAGACTGGGAGATTTCTGAGGATGGCCTAACGTATACCTTCACCCTTCAAGAAGGCGTGTTATTCCATGATGGAACCCCATTTAACGCAGAAGCAGTGAAGTTTAACTTTGATAGGATGCTTAATCCTGATTTTAGTTCCCCACGTTCCTCCGAGGTTGGCTTAATTGCCGAAACCAATGTACTTGATGAATACAAAATTGAAGTGGTGTTATCAGAGCCATTTGCTCCCTTTTTATCTACTTTAACAGACCGAGCAGGCATGATGGTTTCACCAACGGCCGTGCAGGAGTTAGGCGAGGACTTTGCCAACCAGCCAGTGGGGACAGGCCCTTATCAATTCAAGGAGCGTGTTGCCCAAAGTCATATCGAGTTAACAAGATTTGAGGACTACTGGAGAGAGGTTCCGGCCATTGAAACCGTTGAAATTCGTCCATTTGCCGACTCCACGGTCCGGGTGACCAATCTTCTTTCAGGTGACCTCGATCTGTTAAATAAAATTGCCTTCAAAGATATTGAAAAGTTAAAAAATGACCCGAATATCACCTTGTTAGAGAAGGATGCCCTAGGCTTCCAAGGCATTCATTTAAATACCGCGGTTGAACCGTTTAACAACAAAGCCGTGCGTCAGGCGATTAATGTAGCTTTGGACCGGACCGCGATTGCGGAAGTTGTCTTCCATAATGGGGTCACACCTTCAGTTAGCGCGTTTTCCCCAATGAGCTGGGCAGCACCAGATTTTGAACAGCCAAAGGCCGATGTGGAAAAAGCAAAAGCAATTCTAGCAGAAGCAGGGGTAGAAGATGTGAGCTTTACGTTAAAAATCAGTCCGGGCCCTGAAGAAGAACAAATGGCGCAAATGATTCAGTCGATGTTAACCCAAGTGGGGATAACGGTTGAAATTGAAATGGTTGAATTTGGTGCCTTGCTTGACCAGTTAGATTCAGGTGATTTCCAAGCGGTACGGAATGGCTGGAGCGGACGAACAGATCCAGATGGCAATGTTCATCGTTTCTTCTATACAGATGCATCGAATAACTATACGAGTTATTCCAATCCAAAAGTGGATGAGTTAATCGAAAATGCTCGTGTGGAGAGTGATCAAGCAGGGCGTGAAGCGATGTATAAGGAAATGGCAGAAATTCTTTGGGATGATGCTCCATATGTGTTCTTGTACCACGAACTCGATTACAAAGCGATGAAGAAGAATGTAAAAGGCTTCAAGCATATCGCAGATACGATGATTCGCACCGAAACCGTTTCGTTTGAGTAATCAACAAGATGAAGTATGACTGAAAACGGTCATACTTCATCCCTATTCAATATCTGGAGGTGGTACCGTGGTTTCTTTTGTTCTACGAAGGTTTGGCCTCATGATTGTGATTTTATTTATCGTCAGTGTCATCATTTTTTCACTTGTCAATGTTCTACCAGGGGACCCGGCATTGCTGAAGTTAGGTCAAGAAGCATCACCGGAAGCGGTTGAGAAATTGCGCGAGGAAATGGGCTTAAATGATCCATTGTATATGCAATATATTCATTGGGTGACGAATGTTTTACAAGGGGACCTTGGGAACTCCTATGTAGACAATACAGCAGTGACAAAGATTTTGATGCAAAAAATTCCTGTTACCTTAGAACTGACGATTTTATCATTTTTAGTGGCGATTCTAATTGCGCTTCCTGCAGGGATTATTAGTGCAAGTCGGAAGGGAACCTTATGGGATTATTCCGGGACCCTGTTTGCACTATCAGGTGTTTCCGTCCCGCCATTCTTCCTAGGCATTCTCTTAATTTTCATTTTCTCAATTGGGTTAGGCTGGTTCCCGCCTTCTGGTTATCAACCATTTTTTGAAAACCCGCTGAACAGCTTAATGTTGATGATTTTACCCGCCATTACGGTCGGCATTCGGTTATCAGCCGAATTAACAAGGATGCTACGTTCAAGCTTATTAGAGGTCCTCCAATCGGATTATATTCGCACAGGCTATGCGAAGGGTTTGCGTGAAAAAGGGGTCATTTTCCGACACGCCTTACGAAATGCACTCATTCCGGTCATCACCGTGAGCGGGTTGCAGGTGGGGTCCTTCCTAGGAGGCGCCGTCATTACTGAGACCATCTTTGCGGTACCAGGGTTAGGGCAGCTTGTTGTCAATTCGATCTTAACGCGTGATTTTCCAGTTGTTCAAGGTGCCGTCATGTTTATGGCGTTTGCGGTCGTGTTCATAAACTTCACCGTTGATCTTCTTTATTCTTTCCTAGATCCACGTATCAAGCTTTCAGGGGGGGCGAAATAATGGAACAGATTCATGAAGTGAAAATCCAAGAAACGAAGGTTCAAAGCCCTCGGATAGCTCTGTATAAAAGCATGCTGAAACGCTTTTTACAAAATAAACTAGCTGTAGTAGCTGGTATGTTCATTGTGCTGTTGCTTTCATCTGCTTTGTTTGCCCCCGTAATTGCTCCCTATGACCCAACAACACAGGATTATGCCAAAATCATGAATCCTCCAAGCTCCGAGCACTGGTTCGGCACCGATGAAATTGGCCGCGACATTTTTAGCCGTGTGATTTACGGTGCACGTGTTTCTCTGCAGGCAGGGCTAATCTCTGTGGGGATTGCACTTGGGGTTGGTGTTCCAATTGGTTTGATTTCTGGCTTTTACCGGGGTTTTTTAGATGAAGTCATTATGAGAATCACCGATGCCTTGCTCTCCTTCCCATCCCTAGTATTGGCTTTAGCGTTAGCAGCCGTCCTTGGGGCCGGGTTGGAGAATGCAATGATTGCCATTGGGATCGTATTGACGCCGAACTTCATTCGCTTAGTTCGTGCGGAAGTATTGGCTCATCGGGAACGAGAGTACGTCGAAGCGGCAAAAGCCTCAGGGTTAAGAGACTGGAGGGTGATGCTTGTTCATATCTTCCCAAATACGTTGGCACCGATGATGGTTCAAGCAACCTTAGCGATTGCCGCTGCGATTATTTCTGAAGCATCCTTGAGCTATCTTGGATTAGGGACACAGCCGCCTACCCCAAGTTGGGGCGCAATGCTTTCAGCAGGACAAGGCTATTTATCGGAAGCTCCTTGGATTGCGTTTGCCCCAGGAATATTTATTTTCCTAACGGTTATTTCTATCAATCTATTCGGTGATGGCGTTCGAGATATGCTTGATCCTAAACTAAAATAACGAGGGGGATGAGCGGTGTGAGGAAAGCGGCACAAATTGAAGTGAAAAATCTCCATGTAGGCTTTCAAAACCGAAAGTCGTTTACGACGATTTTAGATGGAGTCAATTTTTCGGTGGAAAAAGGAGAAACCCTTTGTATTGTCGGCGAATCCGGCTGTGGCAAAAGCTTAACCTCGTTGTCAATTATGGGGCTGCTTCCGAAAACCGGAAAGGTCAAGAAAGGCGAGATTGTCTTTGATGGCCAGGATTTAACCACCTTAAATGAAAAGCAAATGAGCAAAATTCGCGGCAACGAAATTTCAATGATCTTCCAGGAGCCCATGACGTCGCTTAATCCTGTCCATAAAATCGGCAAACAAATTTCCGAGTCCATTAAATTGCACCAAAAGCTGAATAAAAAACAAGCGGAAGAAAAGGCGATTGAGATGCTAAAGCTTGTGGGAATTCCTTCTCCGGAGAAACGAATTCACCAATACCCACATGAATTAAGTGGGGGGATGAGGCAACGGGTCATGATTGCCATGGCATTATCTTGTAACCCGAAGCTGTTAATTGCCGATGAACCGACAACGGCGTTGGATGTGACGATTCAAGCGCAAATTTTAGAGTTGATGAACAAGTTGAAAAGCGAACTGGATATGTCGATCATCATGATTACCCATGATTTAGGGGTTGTTTCCGAGGTCGCCGACAAGGTTCTCGTCATGTATGCCGGGAAAGTTGTCGAGTATAGCGATGTAAAAAGCTTGTTTACCAATCCACAGCATCCTTATACACAGGGATTAATTGAATCAATCCCGAAACTAGAGGAAGACCAAGAGGAGCTGCCGGTCATTAAGGGCTATGTTCCAGCTCCGGACGAAATGCCTACAGGCTGCCGTTTTTCGACGAGATGTCCACATGCGAAAGGCTATTGTTCTACGGAATCTCCACCATTCATAGTAGGGAAGGAAACCCACCAGGTTCATTGCTGGATGTACTCAGAACGTTGGGAAAAGGATGAGAAGGAGGAGAGGTTCTATGCAGGCAGTCGAGAAACCGCAGCCACATGCTCATTTACTTGAAGTAAAAGCCTTGAAAAAATATTTCCCCACAGGCAGCAGCGGCCTGTTTAGCAAAGAGAAGCACGAGGTCAAGGCCGTCGATGACATCTCTTTCTCGGTTAAAAAGGGAGAAACACTGGGGATTGTTGGCGAATCTGGCTGCGGAAAGTCGACGATGGGCAGAGCGATTCTCCAACTGCAGCCGCCAACTGGTGGAGAGGTTTGGTTCGAAGGTCAGGATATTAGCAAGCTTAGTAAAAATCAACTCAGAGAGCTCCGGAAAGATATTCAAATTATCTTCCAGGACCCTTTTGGTTCACTGAATCAGCGGATGACGGTGGGGTCGATGCTAAGTGAAATTGTCAGGGTGCATAAAATTGTTCCGAAAGAAAATGAATTAAAATATGTTCAAAAATTATTGCAAGACGTCGGATTAAACCCAGAGCATTACTGGCGCTATCCCCATGAATTCAGTGGCGGCCAAAGGCAGAGAATCAGCATTGCTCGTGCCCTTGCTGTCCGCCCGAAACTAATCATTTGTGATGAAGCTGTATCCGCACTGGATGTATCTGTTCAGGCACAGGTGCTTAATTTACTAAAAAAGTTAAAAAATAAGTATCAATTAACCTATATCTTTATCTCTCATGATCTTTCCGTCGTGAAGCATATTAGCGATCGGGTGGGCGTAATGTATTTAGGCAAGTTGGTGGAGCTAGCGGATAAAAAAGAAATCTATACCAATCCAAAGCATCCTTATACAAAAGCACTGTTCTCAGCGATCCCAGATGTATCCACAGAGAAAAAGAAGGAGCGAATGGTGCTCAAAGGCGATGTACCTAGCCCGTTAAACATTCCGAGTGGATGTCGGTTCCATACGCGTTGTCCAGTTGCAACCGAACAATGCAAGGTAGAGGTTCCGCTGTTTAGGAAAACGGAAAACGACCATAATGTGGCTTGTCATTTCGTCTAACCTATTCAATCTAGTAAACAATGAAAAGGAAAACTGATAGAAAAGGAGTGTTGGAACATGGTTAAGGATCACTATTTGTATCACCCCCATCCATCAAGGCGAGCGACGGTCATGGCGAAAAACGGGATGGTTGCCACTTCGCAACCACTTGCCGCTGAAGCAGGCTTGCAAATGATCAAAAAAGGGGGCAATGCGATTGATGCCGCGATTGCGACCGCGGCTGCGTTAACCGTACTCGAGCCCTCCTCAAATGGAATTGGTGGCGATGCGTTTGCGCTCGTCTGGACGAAAGGGGAGCTACATGGCTTAAATGCAAGCGGTCCAGCTCCTAAAAACATTTCGATTGAAGCTGTTCAAGCACAAGGCTATGAAAAAATGCCGAAGTATGGCTGGACCCCAGTTACGGTCCCAGGAGCACCAGCTGCTTGGGCAGAGTTGTCAAAGCGCTTTGGCAAACTGCCTTTAACAGAGGTGCTCCAACCAGCCATTGAGTATGCAGAAAACGGCTACCCTGTTAGTCCAACCATCTCATTATTGTGGAACTCCGCGTTTGAACATTTTAAGAAAGTGTTAACAGGCGATGAATTTAGTGGCTGGTTTGAAACGTTCGCTCCTGGTGGGGAATCTCCACAGGCTGGGGAGGTTTGGCGCTCAACGGGGCATGCGGAAACCCTGAGGTCGATTGCGGAAACCAATGCTGAGAGTTTTTATCGCGGGGAGCTAGCTGAAAAAGTCGCTGCACATGCTCAGAAATATAAGGGCTTTTTAACAACAGAAGATTTAGCGTCGTATAAGCCTGAGTGGGTGCAGCCAATAAGCGTGAATTATCGTGGCTATGATGTGTGGGAGATTCCACCGAATGGGCAAGGAATCGTCGCCTTACTCGCGTTAAATCTGTTAAAAGGATATGATCTTTCCAATCTAAACGCTGTCGATTGCTATCATAAACAAATCGAAGCGATGAAGATGGCCTTTGCGGATGGGAAAAAATATGTGACGGAGCAGGAGAAGATGAGCGTTGGCATCGAGGCTTTGTTGTCGGATGAATATGCCGATGAACGAAGGAGTCTAATTACCGACGAAGCCATCACACCCGAGCCAGGTACACCTCCAAATGGAGGTACTGTTTATTTGGCAACGGCCGATGGGGAAGGGAATATGGTGTCGTTCATTCAAAGTAATTATATGGGCTTTGGCTCAGGAATTGTCGTGCCTGACACTGGTATTTCACTACAAAACCGAGGTCATGACTTTTCATTAGATCCTACCCATGACAATAAATTAGAAGGGGGCAAGCGTACCTACCATACGATTATTCCAGGGTTCTTGACGAAAAACAATGAAGCAGTCGGTCCGTTTGGTGTAATGGGCGGGTATATGCAGCCGCAAGGCCATGCCCAAGTGATCATGAATACCGTTGATTTTCACTTGAATCCACAAGCTGCACTCGATGCGCCAAGATGGCAATGGATTGAAGGGAAAAAGGTTCGGGTTGAACCTCATTTTCCAAGCTACATTACCCAAGCGTTAGCACGAAAAGGACATGAGATGGAGGTAGCGGTTGATTCGATTGGCTTTGGGCGCGGGCAAATTATTTGGCGAGACCCGAAGACTGGTGTGCTTCACGGCGGGACAGAGCCGAGGACCGATGGGACGGTTGCTGCGTGGTAAAACATAGGGATGGATGATTTTAAACTAGGAGGCAGTATGACGACAAAGAATATTTCCAGGGGCAAGTGCAATCATTCTTAATAAAAGTTGAAAAAAGTCTGGGATAAAACCCACCCTGAGATGAAAAAAGCCGGTGAAATTTTACGACAAGTAAAATTTCACCGGCTTTATTATTTTTCGAATAAAAACAGTGTTATCTATTGAAGACGCTAAGTCGGTGTGGAACCAGTTGTTTGATTCTTAAAGACTAATTTGCATTACACTCGAAAACTTGTATAAGGGAAATACCAAGGTGAAAACGAAATGGGTCTTGCGGTAAGGGCAGTGAATATAGAAAAAAGTGCCTCCGCATCAACAGACAGGAGGCAGGCACTAAATCAACCACTCTATTCTTTTATCACGATAACCGACTTAGTCGGACCTTCTTCTTCATCAGAATGGAAGAAGATTTTGTATCCATTCTTCGCATAATCATGCACATAGGTCTGGGATTCGAAGTCGTCAAAGTAAGGCTCGGTGTTTTCTCCGTATATGCTGTTGATTTCTTCGCCTGTCATGCCAACCTTCGCATCAAAAACGGATAATGAATCGTTCGCAAAGTAATATCCGACTACTTCATCCTGCTCTCCAATAAAATACCCGTCCTGATCAAATGTCACTAATCGCCCACCTAAATAGTAATCGTCATAAGAGGGTTGCCCATAATGGGAGGTGAGCTCACTTAATGAAGTTCCGATTGGGAAAGGGGCGCTAATACCTGAACTTGAAGCAGTAGACTTTTCACTCTCCGACGGTGCTGCAACTTCGGGTGACTTGCCACTATCGTCTGCCTGCTTATTCTCAGCAGTAGATTCCTTACTCTCTGATGACTGCTTCTCCTCCCCAACATGGACAAAAAAAGTAATCGGCGGATTGTCAAAGCTTGTTGGGTTTTCCTCTGTGTAATAATCTAACACAAATTCAATGGTTCCTTCTCGATCAATCTCAATCGCATTTCCTCCGTAAAGCATATTCGCATTAGCGAGATTGGTTGGGCCTCCATTCCAGAGGTTGGTATAAATCATAATGCCACCATCATCAAAATTCTTTCTCGCCTCTTGGTCCTCAGGGACGAACGATAAGGTATCGCCTAGTTCTAGGTAAATGTCCTTGCTATCGGTTGGAACAACCAGTCCATCCTTAAGTGTAAAACTTGCCTTGTAGGCGTCTTCAGGAGCAAGGTCACTACGTCCAATTTCATTTACAACTAATTTGTCTATTTCAATGGAAAAATGAGTTTCGCCTAGATCGTAGGCAATGAGGGAATCGTCCTTCATCTCAATCCGGCTTCCGTTTCCTTCCCAGCCAACTTTCCCAATTCCTTGATCGTTGATTTCTAAAATAGTTGTCTCATAGATCGCCATGCTGCCGCCATGAAGAACATTAAAGCCGACTAAAGCAATAGGGGCTTCTGCTTGCTCTAGAACAAATAAGTCACCAAGAAAGTTTTCGACCTCAAACATCGGGTCAGCGAAGTATTCCTCCGTTTCCCATAGTGAGTTCCATTTCATGTCTTCTGAATCAGCGTCATAATCAACAACTGCGACCTTAACAGAAGCATCGAGTTCAGATGCGTGTTGGCCAATTGCTAAAATCGTATAGTAGGAACCATTAATGTGAGCGAGTTGTTGAGTCACAATTTCGTAACCAGGGAATAAAGTCGTAACCTCTTCCTGGGTAATGGTTGGCGGCTTCTCCTCAGTCTGTTCCTGAACTTCAGAGGAAACGACTTTAGTATCAGGCTTCTCATTCGAGCCACATCCAGCTAACAAACCTACGCTGACCAGCGCGGCACAAAGACCAACAAACCAGCCTGAGCGTTTCCTTGTTTTTATATGAGTACGACCACCTTTGGGGGCGGGGCTGTAATCATTTCCGGTGTCTGTTTCAAGTTTATTTTTATCATTCTGTAAAATTTTCATGGTGTACCTCCTAAATTTCAACCCTAGGGCTACAAAGGGATTTCTAAAAATAACCACCTAATTATAACGTCAAAACAGTAAAAATTACACCCTTATATTTTCAAATTATGGTAGAAATATAGTTCTTTAGAAATGGATATATTAAGAGGAAAGGGGCGGATACGGAAGCTAGTGCAGGCAGGCTTGTATAGTAGATACAGTTTGGCTAGGGTAGTCTTAAATATTCTGAGAGAAGATGTTGAATTCTTAAGAGGGTTAGATAGAATATCATCTGTGGCTGTTAGGTAGTGTTTCGTAGTGTGTGTCTACCATCCATCTTAACAATTAAAAATAGGGAACCTTACGGTCCATTTGCTAAATGCATTTATTATCGTGAAAAAACATCTATATAAAATACCTATATTATAGAAGAAAACGGTTTCAAATGTGTTGGAATGAGTAACCAAATAGAAAAAGAAGCACCTAAGAATGGTGCTTCTTACCCGATAGGATCTAAGTTTAATAGAATCGCTTAAAGCTTTCGAAATGCTTTTTGTAATAGCTGTTATTTAGATTAGAGATTTCAACTTTGTCATTGCCTGCGTGAACAAATTCGTTATTGCCTAGATAGATTCCGACATGAGAAATCCCTTTTTTATAGGTATTTTCAAAGAATACTAGGTCGCCAACTTGTGGCTTGTCCACATAGTAGGAGCGATTATAATACCCTTCTGCTGATGTACGAGTCAGATTCTTACCTGTTTTGTTATAGACATAGTAGATAAAGCCGCTGCAGTCAAAGCCTTTGGTTGTGCTGCCACCCCAAGCGTATGGAGTACCAACTAAGGATTTCGCCACTTGAATGACATTGTCACTAGTAGAAGGAGTAGCTGCTTCTGGTTTCTTATCCTCGGTTGTTTTGGCTGGAGTAGCTTGGCCAGAAACCTTTAGTGTTTTGCCTGCATAAATTAAATCTGAGGAAAGATTATTTAAGGCTTTTAGGTTCTTTACTGTCATGTTAAATTGGCTCGCAATCTTTCCTAATGTGTCACCAGATTTAATGGTGTAAACAGTAGCTGACTCTACGGCTGGAGTAGGAGCACTTGCAGTTGGTCCCTCTGTTGAGCCAGTAGACGGAGCTGGGGTTGATGTCTGAGTAGTCTTTGAGACAACCAGTTTCTGCCCAGGATAGATTAAATCACTATTCAGTTTGTTCCAGCTTTTTAAATCACCTAGAGAAATCTTATGTTTTTGGGCGATGGCACTTAATGTGTCACCAGATACAATGGTATATGTACTTGTTTTCGTAGTACTGGTTGGTTGAGTAGCTGGTTTTGTCTCGGTTGTTTTTCCTGCGTCCTTTGTGTTGGACAATGTTAGTTTTTGGTTAGGAAAAATTAAATCAGACTTTAAACCGTTTAATTTTTTCAATTCATTAACCGAAAGCGAGTTGTTTCTCGCAATATGGGAGAGAGTGTCTCCTTTTTTAACGGTGTAGGTATCAGCAAAGGCACTACTGGCGAATGCTGAAGACAGAATTGCTGCCGTAGCAATGGTGGTAACGGTTTTCTTCATTTTTTCTAAATCACTCCTTTTCTCGAACTTTTCTAACAATATTCTATCATACCAGCTAGGGTAGGGGATATATTATTCTGTCATTATCTAACATAGTTTACAAGTAAGAGAAAGGAAATGCTGGAAAACGATTTACAAAAAAGTAAAAAGATAATAGAATGATGTCATAATATGTTGGAGGGGCAAGACTATTGGCAAAGGTAGCTTCAGATATACAAACGAAACAAGATGAATTTTTCGACTTGCTGAAACGTACCTACGAGAAAGCAATGTCAGATCAGGAAATTACTGTTGAGAGATTAGTAGAAGATATTAAAACGGATATACGTAGAGTTATTGCGAAGTAGGCGCGGTTGCGCCCTTTTTTTGTTAATGGATGAAAACGCTTTAAAATAAATTAACTTTTCCTTATAATATAATAGGCAATAAAAAGGCAAAATCACTGAAAGGTGATGACGCAAAGCTAAAGGGGTCTCTGCTAAGCAGCAAGGCTAGCCAGCTACCATCAAAAAAGGAAAAGAGGATAGTTTGATGTCAAATACATATTTTATGACTCCGGAAGAACATTTACGTAAGAAAAAAAGGAATAAATATATCCTGTATGTAACTGTATTTTTGTTAACAGCGATTATAAGCGCTGGCGTGACGATACTAGCAAATCGAATCTAATAACCTACATAAGTAATAAAAGAAAGGAGCGATGGTTTAAGCATCGTTCCTTTTTGTTCATCATTTTGCAATGAAATAGTCTATTAGATAATCCGCCCACAACTGATGTCCTTTTTCGTTAACTGTTGTTGTGCCATTCTCAACGGTCAAGTATTCCAATAGCTCATCACTGTCAGAGTCAGGCCAAACGCTCCAGTGATCTAAATAAGGAATGTCCTTTTCTTCTGCAAAGTCTTTTAGAGCATCGACTTCAACTGGATAGAATGTAGCATTATGGAGCGGATAAGGTGGTTGAACGAGCAGAACGTGATCTGGATTATCCTTCGATAAGCCAGTAGCAATTTCTTCAATATTAAGATGGGAGTCTTCAAACTGAATCATCCCATTATCATTTAAAGTAAAAGGCTCTAACAACGTTAAATCAGGTTCTTCAGCCACCAAATCATCGAGTTTATCCTGCATTATGAATTCCGCTGAAGTAAGGTCATAACTTTTTACCAATACCTTAATGGTATCTCCATATACTTCTTCTAATTGGCTTTTTAAACTAGTACTCCAACCATCTTCTTCGTACCCAAGAGCATTTGAACCAGCAATTAGGATATTGAAGGGCTCACCTTCCTCTAATGATAGTTGGTATTGTTGTCTTGCCTTCTCAGGCCAGTTTGAGGTGAACTCTTCTTTAGAATAGGCGGTTTCAGTGGATCTCTTCTTTTCCTTTGTTTCTTTACTTTCCACATTTTGTTCAATATTTTCAGTAGAAACGGCTGTTTTATCCTTCCAGTGCAAGTAACCAGTAAAGAGGATTGCCCCACAACCAAGTGCAAGTAAGATGACAAGAAAGTTTTTCATATTGATTAGTTCCTTTCTTCCAGTTAAATGTAAATACTTCCATGTTTCAAAAACCACTTCAAAAAAAAGTAAATATGAGTTTTAATAAGGAAGAGCCAAACGAGATTACAAGTTTATTAAAATTATGACAAGAAACGCCAAATTTTACAAGTTCTTGTGCTATAATACTTTAGTATTTGCATAAAAAAAAGCAAGCGGAGGGGCCGTATGGAAGAGACAATTAGTTTAAAAGAGTTGTTGCAGACGATAAAAAAACGCCTGGCTTTAATCCTGGCGATTACTTTAACAGCAGTTATTATCTCAGGTGTAGTTAGCTTTTTCGTATTAACACCGATTTATCAAGCTTCAACACAAATCTTGGTGAATCAACAAAAAGAAGATCAAATGATGTACAACCAAAGTGAATTAAATGCAAACCTACAATTAATTAATACCTATAATGTTATCATTAAAAGCCCAGCGATTCTTGATCTAGTGGTGGAAGAATTAAGTTTAGATATGACCGCAAGTGAATTAAATTCAAAGATTTCAGTAGCAAATCAAGGTGATTCGCAAGTTGTTAATATTTCTGTGCAAGATGAAAATCCACAAACAGCAGCCGATATTGCAAATATGGTTGCAAGTGTGTTTTCTAAGGAAATTGCTGAAATTATGAATGTTAATAACGTTAGTGTATTAGCTCCAGCGACTGTCGCTGACGGACAATCTCCTGTAAAGCCACAGCCATTGTTGAATGTAGCGATTGCTTTAGTTGTTGGGTTAATGGCCGGTGTAGGTCTAGCCTTTTTACTAGAGTTCTTAGACAACACAGTGAAAACCGAACAGGACATTGAAAAATTATTAGGGTTGCCAGTGCTAGGGGTCATTTCTGAAATTGAGGACTCTAAAAAAGCATCCATGATGAATATGAAACAAACACGAACAAGAGGTGAGACAGTTGGCTCATAAAAAAGGGATAAAAGAAAATAGACGTAAGATCGTAGCAGCCTACGACCCAAAGTCACCTGTATCCGAACAATATCGGACAATCCGAACTAATATTCAATTCTCTGCAGTGGATAAAGAAATCCGCTCGTTAATGGTTACTTCATCTGCGCCAGCGGAGGGAAAATCGACAACCGCTGCAAACCTAGCAGTTGTGTTTGCTCAACAAAATAGAAAAGTCTTATTAGTGGATGCGGATTTACGTAAACCGACGGTTCATTATACATTTAATTTAACGAATACCTTTGGGTTAACATCTGTATTAACAAGGCAAATCCCGTTCAAAGAAGCAGTCAATGGAACAAGTATTCCAAATCTTTACGTGATGACAAGTGGACCGATTCCACCGAACCCAGCTGAATTGGTTGGTTCGAACGGAATGGACCAATTCCTTAATGATGTAAACGATGTTTTTGATATGGTGATTTTCGATACACCTCCAGTACTAGCGGTAACAGACTCGCAAGTATTGGCGAATAAATGTGATGGAACGATTCTTGTGACTTATAGCGGCAAGACAGAGGTTGAACAATTGGTGAAAGCGAAGGAATCCCTCCTTTCAGCAAAAGGAAAACTTTTGGGCGTTGTCTTGAACGGAAAGAAGTTACAGAAATCAGATCAATACTATTATTACGGAAAATAATTATACATTCGACTTGATTCGACAAAATACACCCTTTGACCTCGAAATAGGTCGATGTTACCATGATAGAGTTATAAAAAAATAGACGAAAGTGGGGATTGCAATGATTGATATACACTCTCATATTTTACCGGGTATTGATGATGGGGCAAAGACAGTTGAGGATAGCATTGAGATGGCAAAACTAGCTGTTCAAGAGGGAATCCATACAATCATTGCAACTCCACATCATAAAAATGGGAAGTATCTAAATTCAAAAGCAAGCATTCTTCCAGTCGTTGGACAGCTAAATGATCGTTTAATAGAAGATAATATTCCTCTAAAAGTGCTACCTGGTCAAGAAACGGCAATCAATGGGGAAATGCTAGAAGACCATCAAAATGGTGGTATCCTCACTTTAAATCAAACGCAATACGTATTTGTCGAATTACCTTCAAATCATGTACCACGTTATACCAAACAAATGTTGTTTGACCTTCAATTAAAAGGTTTAATACCTATCATCGTTCATCCAGAGCGAAATTCAGAAATTCATGAACGCCCGGAGAAGTTGTACGAACTTGTCGAAAAGGGCGCACTTGCACAATTGACTGCAGGAAGTCTTTGCGGAAAGTTTGGGAAGAAGATCAAAGGTTTTTCAGAACAACTAATTGAAGCGAATCTCGTTCACTTCATTGCTTCGGATGCACATAATGTCACAAGTCGAGCGTTTCATATTTCACAAGCATTTGATACTGTTCATAGCAAATATGGCTCTGATTATGCTGAGATGTTTGAAGAAAATGCAGAATTGCTTCTTGAAGGTTTGAACGTATATAAAGAGATGCCGCAACAGATTAAGAAGAAGAAGTTTTTGGGTTTATTCTGATGGTGAGATATTAGGGTGAGGAAGAATTTATCTGTCTATTCCCATTTGGTCGAATTTTGTTTTACTAGTATCGGAGCTGTTGCTAAAGGATGTATCTCCTGATACTAGTAAAACACCATATCCATAAACCTCATTCGTAAATCGTTAACGAAAGAATATGTACTTAAACGTGGGTTTTCGTTGGCGATTTACAATTAGATTCAAATAATTTATTAATAAAAAATCAAAAGGGAAGGTGGATACTTTTCCTTCATATGTTCAGCGCTCACAGTTTGTTCTACTGTTGGAAGTTGGACTTTCTTTTTGCCTATTTTCAATGTTGTCTTATTTAATAAGGAGGATTTTAATGAGCTATCGCAATCGTTTATTGTTTTTGGCTGGTATGGATTCATTGATTGTTCTATTCGCTATTTATTTCAGCTATGTACCCCTACATCCATCAATTGAGTTTTTTAGCAACACTCAATTAGTATGGAGTATCGCTATATTACTAATACTCCATCATTTCTTTGCATCCATTTTTCAGCTTTACAACAAGGCGTGGGAGTATGCGAGTGTAGGTGAAATCATGAGCATCGTTAAAGCCGTTACGCTTTCAATCGCTGGGGTTGGAATCTTCCAATTTGTCATGGGATATCCGGTTTATGGACGAGCTTTGTTTACTGCTTGGACATTACATGTCATTCTGATTGGCGGTACTCGCTTCACATGGAGAATGTATCGGGATCGCTATATGAAGAACAAGGAAGACATGGAGCAAGTATTGATTATTGGGGCAGGTCAAGGTGGTACCCTGGTGGCTAGGCAGTTATTAAGCAATCCTGAACTTGGCTTAAAGCCTGTAGCGTTTATTGATGATGATTTCCGTAAATATAAGTTGCAAATCCTTGGAATTCCAGTTGTAGGGACTTCTAAAGGAATTGTGGACGCTGTTGCACAATATAAAATTGATAAAATCGTAATTGCGATTCCATCATTAAGTCGTAAGGAAATCACGAGGATTTTTGATGAGTGTGCTAAGACCAAAGTAAAAACGCAAATTATGCCAAAAATTGAAGATGTCATGATTGGGAAAGTACCTGTCAGCCAGTTTCGTGACGTCGAAGTAGAAGACTTATTAGGACGCGAACCGATTAAGTTAGATATTGAGGGGATTTCTGAATATGTTTCAGGAAAAACCGTCCTTGTAACGGGTGCTGGTGGTTCAATTGGTTCCGAGATTTGCCGTCAGATTTGTTTGTTTACACCTAAAAAAATTGTTTTGGTTGGTCATGGTGAAAACAGTATTTATAGCATCGATATGGAGTTGAGAAATCAATACCAAGAAACAATTCAAATCGTCCCAATTATTGGAGATATTCAAGACCGTGAGCGTATCTATGAAGTGATGGAAGAACATAAGCCAGATGTGGTTTACCATGCAGCAGCACATAAGCATGTGCCGATGATGGAATACAATCCAAGAGAAGCTGTTAAAAATAATGTTTTCGGAACCAAGAATGTGGCTGAAGCAGCAGATACCTTTGGAGTAAAGGCATTTGTAATGGTGTCTACCGATAAGGCGGTTAATCCAACTAATGTGATGGGTTCAACGAAACGAATTGCAGAAATGGTCGTTCAAGAACTTGCAGAACGAAGTGCGACGAAGTTTGTTGCGGTTCGCTTTGGCAATGTACTGGGTAGCCGTGGAAGTGTTATCCCTCTATTTAAAAAGCAGATTCAGGCTGGTGGGCCAGTAACAGTAACACATCCAGATATGACAAGATACTTTATGACGATACCGGAAGCTTCACGTTTAGTAATTCAAGCAGGTTCGCTTGCTCGTGGCGGAGAGATTTTTGTCCTGGATATGGGCGAGCCGGTTAAGATTGTGGATTTAGCCAAGAATCTGATTACTCTTTCAGGATATTCAGTAGAGGAAATTGGGATTAAGTTCTCTGGCTTACGTCCTGGAGAGAAGATGTTTGAAGAGTTATTGAATGAAAAGGAAATTCACCCTGAACCTATTTTCCCTAAGATTTTTATTGGAAAAGCATTACATGAACAGGATGAAGAGGTGCAATACCTGCTTAATAACTTCGAGGATTTTGCGACAAGTGATTTAAAGGATTATGTAGTTAACTTGGCAAATCGCAGAGAAACAAGGAAGCTCTTGGTTGCTAAGTAAATTATACATGTTATAAATCTAGAAAATGGATTGGAGAATGTAGAATGAAAAAAGTTCGTAAAGCGATTATTCCCGCGGCAGGTTTAGGAACACGTTTCTTACCTGCAACAAAAGCAATGCCGAAAGAAATGTTACCAATTGTAGACAAGCCTACTATCCAATACATCATAGAAGAAGCAGTGGCTTCCGGGATTGAAGACATTATTATTGTCACTGGGAAGGGAAAACGTGCAATTGAAGATCATTTTGATTTTGCCCCTGAGCTTGAGCAAAATTTGGAGTCTAAGGGCAAATATGACCTTCTAGATCGAGTTCGCTACTCTACAAATCTTGCGG
>Ga0180215_1002092_pt1 | contig 20675 bp, 17 predicted proteins | sample eDN3rd37CBELigBY_FD_128871 | JGI IMG/M metagenome (GOLD analysis project Ga0180215, IMG submission 128871) | Enriched backyard soil microbial communities from Emeryville, California, USA - eDNA 3rd pass 37_C BE-Lig BY (version 2) (version 2) | ecosystem: Environmental > Terrestrial > Soil >... | reverse complement strand
TGCCTGTTTCCATCGCATGAGTGATTCGGCGGTTATCAGTTGCCGGAATGGCTGCACCGCCCGGAAGCATCATTCCCATAGCTTCTGCACAAACGGCCATCGTACTTGCGCTTCCCATAACCATGCAGTGTCCTGCCGTTGGAGCAAGGGCAGCGTTAATTTCTTCAATTTCCTCGTCATTTACGCTGCCTCCGCGGTATTCCTGCCAAAAGAACCGGCAATCTGAACAGGCTCCGAGGGTTCTTCCCTTATATTCGCCATTGTTCATTGGTCCTCCGGTAATCATGATGGAAGGGATGTCTGCACTGGCTGCACCCATCAGCTGCGAAGGGGTCACTTTATCACAGCCGCCAATAAGGACAACCCCGTCAATAGGCTGTGCGCGGATCATTTCTTCCGTATCCATGGCTGCCAGGTTTCTATAAAGCATTGTGGTAGGGCTTGTGTTAATTTCTCCAAGTGAAATGGTTGGGAACTCCAATGGAATCCCTCCAGCCATTAATACGCCTTTTTTTATGGCTTCGACAAGAGGTCCGATATGTGTGTGGCAGCGGTTAATTTCGCTTTTCGTATTGCATATACCAATCACAGGCTTTTCAAAATCCTCAGGTTCAAAGCCAAGATGTCGATTAAACGCTTGTCTGATAAAGCGGCTAAACCCAGGGTCTCCATAGGAGGTGAGCTTTTTATCTGACATTCAATTCACTCCATTTCTAATAAAATATGATGGTAGGACCATTTTAAGAGATTTCATAATTATTTTAACATTGTGTAATCTGCTTTAAAATACTCTTCTAAGAATTAAAGAACGATATTTTTTAAAAATTTTAGGATAATGAAGCAATTATTGGTCAAAATAGGATTGTGAAAGGTTAAGCATCTTTTGTATCCAATACGAGGTGAACGATAATGACAATGAGCTGGCGTATAGGTATGTTCACATTTATTATGATCGCAGGTCTATTTGGGACATTGATAGACTCTCATAATGGACATGCAGCATTAGCAAAAGAAGCGGAACCAGCACGTACGGAGCCGCTTTTTGTCAATGTTATTTTGGAAAGAATTTATCTGGACGGCGAGGTCAGTCAAGAGACAATTACGGAAACAGTCTGGTCTCTGGAGAACTTTTGGGCTAAGTACGATCAGTGGCAGCTAATTGATATAAACAAAGAAACAATGAAATTCCGCAAATACACGGACGATATTTCACCATTATTGAAGGCGAATGGATACTTTGGCATCACTGATGAAGGAGTCTTGACCATTTTCAATGGCAAGCCGCAAAAAACAAATATCATCCAATCTTTTTACCAAATAGATTTAGGCAAACTAGAAAGCAAGAAATGCGAGGAATTGAAAAAAGGCATCCCGATAAAGTCGAAAGAACAATATGTCGATGTCATTGAAACCTTCAAAACCTACTCCAAAATGGAAAGACAAGCAAACTAAGTAATGACAAAAACCGGCCTCTTAGAGCCGGTTTTTTTCGTGCAACCTGTGACAATAAAGTATGGTACAATGAGATACAGCAAATTAGGGGAGCGAAGGAGATTGTACGAGTTTATTAAAGGGCGCGTGGATTATATTGGGCCTGAGTTTGTGGTTATTGAGAATAATGATATTGGCTATCAAATTTATACGCCCAATCCTTATAGTTTTTCAAAAGAATTTGGGCAGGCTGTGAAGGTTTATACTTATTATCATGTAAGGCAGGATCTGATTGCTCTGTATGGCTTTCATACACGTGAGGAGAAAACACTATTCATTAAGCTTTTAGATGTGACAGGCATTGGACCGAAGGGAGCTCTTGCTGTTTTAGCTTCTGGAGAGCCGGAGCAGGTTGTTCAGGCAATTGAAAACGAGGATGAAGCCTACCTTGTTAAATTCCCGGGGGTTGGAAAGAAAACAGCGAGGCAAATGATTCTTGATTTAAAAGGAAAGCTGCAAAATATTGTTCCCGACTATTTCCCGGACCTATTTTCGCAGGATAAGCTAGAATCGAAGGATCACGCAATGGATGCAGCGTTTGAAGAGGCAATTTTAGCCTTGCAGGCCTTAGGCTATTCTGATAGAGAAATCAAAAAGATTTCACCTGATTTAAAGAAAGAAAAGCTAACAACCGATCAGTACATAAAAAAAGCCCTGCAAAAGCTCTTAAAATAAAGAAGGTGATGGATAAATGGAAGAGCGGATTATTTCCGGTGAAGCTGATTTTCAAGAGGAATCTTTTGAACAAAGTCTAAGGCCGCATAACCTGCGCCAATACATTGGGCAAGATAAGATAAAAGAAAACCTTGAAATTTTTATTAAAGCCGCAAAACTTCGCAAGGAAACACTAGATCACGTGTTGCTTTACGGCCCGCCTGGCTTAGGAAAGACAACGCCTGCAGCCATCATTGCCAATGAAATGGGCGTCAACATCCGGACTACCGCGGGTCCTGCCATTGAAAGGCCAGGGGATTTAGCTGCTATTTTGACAGCTTTGGAGCCTGGAGATGTGCTTTTCATTGATGAAATTCATCGCTTGCCGCGGACGATTGAAGAGGTATTGTATCCAGCGATGGAGGATTTTTGCCTGGATATTGTCATAGGCAAGGGCCCAAGCGCAAGGTCCGTCCGATTGGATCTGCCGCCTTTTACGTTAGTCGGGGCGACCACAAGAGCCGGCTCGTTGTCAGCACCATTAAGGGACCGCTTTGGGGTACTTAGCAGGCTTGAATATTATAGTGGTGCTCAGCTTAAAGAAATTGTTTCCCGAACAGCAGATGTTCTTGATACTCAGATTGACAATCAAGCAGCGCTGGAGATCGCCAGAAGATCAAGAGGAACCCCAAGAATCGCCAACCGCCTTTTAAAAAGGGTAAGAGATTTTGCCCAGGTAAAGGGAGATGGAGCGATTGATGAAAATCTTGCCATAGAAGCATTAGAATTGCTGCAAGTGGACCGTTTAGGCCTTGACCATATTGACCATAAATTATTAAGAGGGATTGTTGAAAAATTCCGCGGGGGTCCTGTAGGCCTAGATACAATTGCCGCAACCATTGGCGAAGAATCAAGCACGATTGAAGACGTCTATGAACCATACCTGCTGCAAATAGGATTTCTTCAGCGGACCCCTAGAGGGAGAGTAGCGTCAGAATTGGTCTACCGACATTTAAATTTGGAGGTGCCTAACACTTGACTGGCCTTTCTAAGTGGCTAATGATAATAGGGGCAATTGTTTTTGCTATCGGATTTTTATCGCAATTTATTAAAATAGGCAAACTCCCAGGAGATATTCTTATTAAAAAGGGCAATGCCACCTTTTACTTTCCGCTGATGACGTCAATTATAGTAAGTATTGCATTATCTGTGATTTTTTGGTTTTTAGGGAAATTCCGCTAAAATATTTATAAAATAGGGCAGGCCGCAGCAGCGGCGCTGTCTTAGTTACTTGAAAAGTAGGTGCAAACATCATGAAATTAGACTTATTTGATTTTGATTTGCCAGAGGAGCTTATTGCGCAAACGCCGCTTTTAGAGCGGACAAGCAGCCGATTAATGGTGCTGAATAAAACGACCGGGGACATTTTACACCATACCTTTAAGGATGTTAAGGATTATTTGCAGCCTGGAGACTGTCTCGTGCTTAATGATACCCGTGTCCTTCCAGCACGGCTTCATGGCGAAAAAGAGGGAACAGGAGCAAATATTGAAGTTCTTCTTTTAAAACAAGGCGATGAAGACGTTTGGGAAACGCTTGTTAAGCCCGCTAAGCGTGTAAAGGAAGGAACAAGAATTGTTTTTGGAAATGGCTTGCTTTCCGCCGTGTGTGTTGGAACGTCTGATCATGGGGGAAGAATGCTTCAGTTTGAGTATGAAGGGATTTTTTACGAAATACTTGATCAGCTTGGCGAAATGCCGCTTCCGCCTTACATAAAAGAACAATTAGATGATAAAGAACGCTATCAGACTGTCTATGCCCGTGAAAGCGGCTCTGCTGCTGCTCCGACAGCTGGTTTGCATTTTACAGAGGCGCTTCTCGAAGAAATCAAACAAAAAGGTGTACATATTGTTTTTATCACTCTTCATGTTGGACTTGGAACCTTTCGTCCAGTCAATGTTGAGGACATTGACAAACATGAAATGCATGCAGAGTTTTATCAGATGACAAAGGAAACCGCTGAATTGCTGAATAAAGTCAGCGATCAAGGAGGAAGAATTGTTTCAGTGGGGACTACATCAACAAGAACACTAGAAACAATTGCTTCGGCAAATAACGGACGTTTTACTGAATCGAGCGGGTGGACGGACATCTTTATCTATCCAGGCTATGAATTCAAAGGCATTGATGGAATGATTACGAACTTCCACCTGCCAAAATCAACGTTAATTATGCTTGTAAGTGCATTAGCAGGGCGTGAGAATGTGCTCCACGCCTATAATGAGGCTGTCAGGGAACGCTATCGTTTCTTTAGTTTCGGCGATGCCATGTTAATCATTTGATACGAGAAAAATTGGAAGGAGAAATACTATTTGACTGCCATACGGTATGAATTAATCAAAACATGCAAACAAACCGGTGCCAGGCTGGGCCGTGTCCATACTCCTCATGGGTCTTTCGATACGCCTGCCTTTATGCCAGTTGGTACATTGGCGACAGTCAAGACGATGTCGCCAGAGGAATTAAAAGAGATGGGGGCAGGAATCATCTTAAGCAATACCTATCATTTATGGCTTCGTCCCGGTCAGGAAATTGTTGGTGAGGCTGGCGGCCTGCATAAATTTATGAACTGGGACCGCGCGATTCTAACAGATTCTGGGGGATTCCAGGTTTTTAGCTTAAGTGATTTCCGGAAGATTGAGGAGGAAGGCGTTCATTTTAGAAATCATTTAAATGGCGACAAGCTGTTTTTGTCCCCAGAAAAAGCGATGGATATTCAAAACACATTAGGTTCTGATATAATGATGGCCTTTGACGAATGTCCGCCATATCCTGCTTCATTTGAATATATGAAAAAGTCTGTTGAACGCACCTCCCGCTGGGCTGAGCGCTGTTTAAAAGCGCACAAGCGTCCAAATGATCAAGGGCTGTTTGGCATCGTCCAAGGCGGGGAATATGAGGAGCTTAGGAAGCAAAGTGCAAAGGATTTAGTTTCATTAGATTTTCCTGGGTATGCGGTTGGCGGGCTTTCTGTCGGTGAGCCGAAGGATATCATGAACCGCATGCTGGAATTCACTACGCCTCTGCTTCCATCAAATAAGCCTAGATATTTAATGGGTGTCGGTTCGCCGGATTCCCTGGTCGATGGCGCTATCCGCGGAATTGATATGTTCGATTGCGTATTGCCGACAAGGATTGCTAGAAATGGCACGCTAATGACAAGCGAAGGCCGTCTTGTTGTGAAAAATGCCAAGTATGCCAGGGATTTCCGTCCTTTAGATGAGAACTGTGACTGCTATACTTGCAGAAATTATACACGTGCCTATATCCGCCATTTAATTCATTGTGATGAAACGTTTGGTATAAGGCTTACAACTTACCATAATCTCTATTTTCTGTTAAAATTAATGGAAAGAGTCAGACAAGCGATCAGAGAAGATCGTCTAGGTGACTTTAGGGAAGAATTTTTCGAACAATATGGCTTCAATAAGCCAAATGCGAGAAACTTCTAAGAAAGCCGCCCAGGCTTACGAACATTGTTCGAATGGGGGGAACCCTGTTTGAACAAAACAAAACGGAAAGGAGGAGATTACGTACATGGAAATGCTTGGCACACTAGGACCATTATTGTTAATGTTTGTATTATTTTACTTCTTGCTTATCCGCCCGCAGCAAAAGCGCCAAAAGAATGTTCAGCAAATGCAGAGCAGCCTGAAAAAGGGTGATAAGATTGTAACAATCGGCGGTTTGCATGGTATTGTTGATGCAATTGACGAAGGAAAAATTGTCATCAAATGTGGGGACGGAAGCCGCCTTACATACGACCGCGCAGCGGTTCGCGAAGTAACAGACTCTGCTGGTGACATGCTTGCAAAATCATAATTAAAGACATAAAGAAGCGGGAGCCTAAAATGGCTCCCGTTTTTTTATGATGATCTTGTATTTTTATTAGACATATTTACGCCAAGAATACCGCCCATCATGGCCGTTAGAATATAGCATGTATGGTAGATGACTTGCTCTAAATCGAATAGACGGTCCACGCCTAGGAACTGGAATAGAAAAATGACGCCTGTGTAGATCAGACCTGTTAATCCTCCAAGAAGCCAGCCCTTTTGTTTTCCTTTTCCGCCAGAAATAAATCCTCCGATGAAAAGCGCGACAAAGGAAATGGCAGTAACAACAAATTGGATAGATGTTTCTTGCAAAGATGTAAATTTTAATAATAGTGAAAACACTAAGCTGCTAATAATGGCAAGAACAAAAATGGCAATTAATCCAAATAAAATTCCTCCGCCAACATTTTTTGACTCCTCTATATTGACCCTCTCCCTTCTTATGCATACGGATGGAGCAGCTGCATATAGAAGCTGCTTGTTTCCCCTAGTACAAGCATATTCATGAAATAAATAAATAGAATTAAATCTTCTCACTTCAATTGGTAAAAAATCCTTATCATTTTTTTATGGGGTCTGTAAAACATAAAAAGAAATGCCAAAGGGGGGGGAAGTGTGGAGCAATATTTGGTTATTATTTTTCGAACGGTCATATTATATGTTTTGATATTATTAATCCTTCGCATTATGGGGAAAAAGGAGCTTGGCCAGCTAAGTACAATTGATTTTGTTGTTTCGATAATGCTGGCGGAAATGGCTGTTTTATCAATTGAAAAGCCTGATACTCCGATACTCATAAATATAGTGCCGATGGTTCTTTTAATGCTGATTCAAATCGGAATGTCTATTGCAACACTAAAGAGCAAGAAATTACGTGATTTAGTTGACGGACGGCCTTCTATCATCATAAATAAGGGGGAAATTGATGAAGAGGCCATGCGAAAGCATCGATATAATCTGGACGATTTGCTGCTTCAGCTAAGAGGTAAGGATATTAGAAATATTACAGATGTAGAGTTTGCCATTCTGGAGACAACCGGAGAACTGTCGGTATTAAAAAAGCCTAAGAAGAAAAATAGCGGAACTATGACATTTCCGCTTATTGTGGATGGCGAAATACAACAGGAAGGACTTAACCACATCAATCAAACCGAAGCTTGGCTTCATAAGGAGCTTTTAAAAAGAGGATATTATGACGTAAAAGAGATTTCCTTCTGCAGCTGGGAAAACGGAAACTTTTTTATTGATCGATCGGATAAAAAAATATAAAAAGGCAAAGGAACGTTTCTCCTTTGCCTTTTTAGCGGAAGGAAAGCTTTGATAATGGCTTCCCTATCCAAGGGATTCTTATAATTTCATCCTTTCTGACCAATCCTAATACGAGCGTCAGGAAGAAGTACACAATAGAAACGGCGGCTGCAATCAATAAAACCTGGAAAGCAAGATGAACCCCTTGGCTGATATTTTTCAGCAGAAAGATCCCGATCCATCCGGAAACACCCATAACAAAAAAAGTCTTAATATACTCCCGGATATAGAAAGTAAACGATATCTTTTTAAGAACTGTTGATAAATGTAATAAGGTGACAAGTACAAAACCCACCATGATGCCAAGGGCAACACCATTAATTCCAAAAGATGGCTGGCTTGCTAATAAAAAGATGACTGCCGTTTTTACAATGGCCCCGATTAAACTGTTAATCATCGCGGCTCTTGCCAGATTTAACGCCTGCAGGGCTGCCTGCAAAGGCTGCTGAAAATAATAAAAAATAAAAAATGGCGCCATGAGTTTGATGAATGGAGCTCCACTAGCAGATCCATACATCACTTCCATCAGTCCATCTGATAACACATACAAAACAACAACTGCAAGCCCGCCCGTTAAAAACGTCAGGCGGAGTGCCTGCTGGAGCCTATACTCGATAAGCCGCATATTGTTTTTTGAATGTGCCTCGCTAATAGCAGGGACAAGAGCTGTTGAAAGTGAATTGGTAATGAATGAGGGGAGCATTAATAAAGGCAGGGCAAATCCTGTCAGTGCTCCATATTGTTTTGTTGCTGCAATAGCTGCTACCCCTGCTATGGCAAGACTGTGGGCTACTACAATAGGTTCAAAAAACCAAGCGATAGAACCGATCATCCTGCTTCCTGTAGTAGGCAAAGCGATGCTCATAAGTTCATTAAACGTACTTTTCCCAGACTTTACGTATGTGAAAAATTGTCTTCTGACTCTAAACCTTTTCTTAAGCTTAAAGGCTGTAAAAAGGTAAAGGAGTGATGCTAGTTCACCGATAACGGACGCAAGCATGGCTCCCGCAGCTGCATATTCAATTCCATACGGCAGAAATGCTTTAGTCATTGCAGCAATTAAGGTGATGCGGACAATTTGTTCAAGCATCTGTGATAGGGCTGCTGGTTTCATATTTTGTCTGCCCTGGAAGTAACCTCTGATCACAGAAGAAACGGCGACAATAGGAACAATTGGCGCGATGGCAAGCAATGGCCAATGGATACGCGAATCGGTGAATAAAGTATCTGCCAGCATGGGTGTAAGAAAGAGCAATGCAGGTGTGAAAATGGCTGATAGGGAAATAGTGACTGCCAGGGAAACAACCAAGATTTTTTTTATTTTTGCTATATCCCCGCGTGCTTCGGCCTCAGCAACATTTTTTGAAATAGCTACTGGAAGTCCCAGCTGTGTAATTGTCACAACAAGAATAAGTGTTGGAAAAGCCATCATATATAACCCAACACCCTCTTCTCCGATAAAGCGGGCAATAACAATCCGATTGATAAAACCTAGCACCCTTGTGACAAGACCGGCTGCAAGCAGGATCATTGTTCCTTTTAAAAACTTAGACATTTAGTTCACTGCCTTCTCAAAATAGGTGTAATCATTTACAATTAACTATATGCTTTAAGGTGGACAAAGCATGACAAGCAATCGTGAAAAGCTTGAAATGTTTTTGAATGATGAATTCCAAAAGGGGAAGTGACACGCAAATGGGTAATTTATATGATCATCTTCGCAGCCATGTGCAGCCGGCATTAGAAAGCAAGCTTGAAGAATTTGCCTTACTCGGATATGGACAAGTGTCAGAACAGGAATTGTGGAATTTTTTACATAAGAAGAAATGGAAAAAGGCTGGAGAAGATAAAAGAGTATCCCAAATTGTCGAGGATATTCTTTCCACTAAAGTTGGGGAATTTTTTAATTTTGCATCGGTTGAAGCGTTTAAAGGCGCAGAATTCTCCTTTGATAACGAGGAAGATCTGAAAGAACTTTTAAAGTAGTATTATTATCATCAAGAAATGATAAATTGACAGCTTTTATAAACTGTTTCATAATGAAGAATGGAATTTCCGGTCGGATACTCATGGAATGGATTATTCTGTTCCTATTCACTGATAGTTTTAATCTGGCCAGTTTTTTGCTTTTAGTCTGGCTTGAATTAAGGAGGATTTTTTCATAATGGTTAAGCGCGGTCGCATCGTTGCCTTCTTCCTTATCGTTTTACTGATAGGAAGTTTAATGGGGTCAACAACAAATAACATACTAAAAAATATTAAACTGGGCCTTGATCTTCAAGGGGGATTTGAGGTTCTCTATGAAGTAGCACCTTTAGAAAAAGGCCAAAAAATTGATAAGACGGTCTTGGCCAGTACGGCAAAAGCGCTGGACAAGCGTGTGAACGTCCTAGGGGTCAGTGAACCTAATATTCAAATTGAAGGGGATAACCGGATTCGCGTTCAGCTTGCTGGTGTAACGGATCAGAATAAAGCCCGCGAAATCCTATCAACAGAGGCTAATCTATCATTCCGTGATGTCAATGATGCGAAGATGATGGATGGAGCAGACCTTGCTGAAAATGGGGCAAAACAAACATTTGATGAAAATGGAAATCCAAGTGTTTCAATTAAATTGAAAAGTGCCACTAAATTCAAAGATGTCACTGAGCAGATTGTCAACATGGGGGCACCTAACAATTTGCTTGTCATCTGGCTAGATTTTGAAGAAGGAAAGGACTCCTTTAAAGCAGAAGCTGCGAAAGAGGATCCTAAATATTTATCTGCACCAAGAGTAAGTGAGGTATTTAACCGGGATACGGTTTCTATTGTCGGAAGCTTTACAATTGAAGAAGCGCAGACTTTGGCAGACCTATTAAATGCCGGTTCGCTGCCAGTTAAGCTGACTGAAGTTTATTCAACATCGGTTGGCGCTCAATTTGGTGAGCAGGCCATGCAAAAAACCGTCCTTGGCGGTATTATCGGTATTGCGATCATTTATTTATTTATGATTCTTTATTATCGTTTCCCAGGCTTCATTGCCACTGTCACATTATCTATTTATATTTACTTGATTCTGTTAATCTTTGATTGGATGAATGGCGTGCTGACCCTTCCAGGTATTGCAGCGCTGATTCTCGGGGTCGGGATGGCCGTTGACGCGAATATCCTGACGTTTGAAAGGATTAAAGAGGAATTAAGAGTAGGCAGAACGATTAAGTCTGCTTTCCAGGCAGGAAGCAGCAACTCCTTTACTTCTATTTTTGATGCGAATATCACTACCATTCTTGCTGCCGGTGTATTATTTGCATATGGTACAAGCTCTGTTAAAGGATTTGCAACCATGCTGATCCTAAGTATTGTTGTGAGCTTCCTGACAGCGGTTTACGGTTCCAGATTACTGCTTGGACTTTGGGTGAACAGTAATTTCTTTAACAAAAAACTCAGCTGGTTTGGGGTCAAGAAAGAAGACGTTCATAACATTGCTGAAAATGTGGATACACATGATTTAACAACAAAATTTGATAAATTTGACTTTGTTAAACATAGAAAAAAATTCTTTACATTTTCTATCGTCTATATCATTATTGGCATCATTTTATTAGCCGTTTTCCGCTTGAATTTAGGCATTGATTTTTCAAGCGGAACGCGCATCGAAATTATGGCCAATGAATCCATTACAAAGCAAGACTTACAGGAAGAGCTTGCTAAGTATGATATTCAGGCAGACGATATTGTCATTTCTGGTGAAGAAAAAAATATTGGTGTCGCAAGACTAAAAGGTGTATTAACTAAGGATGAGATTGCTGATTTAAAGACCGGCTTCCATAAGTCCTTTGGCGCCGATCCAAATGTAAGCACTGTGTCGCCGACAATTGGAAAAGAGCTTGCAAAAAATGCATTGATTGCACTGGCTATTGCAGCAGTAGGCATTATTATTTATGTAACGATTCGTTTTGAAATGATAATGGCTATACCGGCAGTGCTTGCCTTGCTGCACGATTCCTTCTTTATTGTTGCTTTCTTTAGCATTACTCGTTTAGAGGTTGACATCACCTTCATTGCCGCTATCTTGACGGTTGTTGGTTATTCAATTAATGATACAATTGTTACCTATGACCGAATCAGGGAAATGCTCCATAAGAAAAAACGTCTGAAGACGGTTGAGGACATTGCTGAGGTTGTCAATAAAGGACTTCGTCAAGTAATGGGCCGTTCCATTAATACGGTTCTTACCGTTATCATTGCGATATTAGGCCTGCTAATCTTCGGAAGTGAATCAATTCGCAACTTCTCTATTGCATTGCTGATTGGTACAATAGCAGGTACCTATTCTTCCATCTTCCTTGCTGCACAGATCTGGTTTGTGTGGAAGTGCAAGGAATTAAAGAAAAAGGGCACAATCAAAACGGTGAAAGAAAAACGCACATGGAGCGATGAACCGCAAGTTTAATAAGAAGGTTAAAACCTCAGGGGAAATCCTGAGGTTTTTTTTGCTCATAATCAAACGAAAAAGGACAAACTATGGATAAGCTTAAGTGAGGAAGGAAGTTTCGTGTTGAGTAATCAGGACCGTTTTAAAAAGGCAGAATTTGCTGCTATACTTGGGATTGTGATTAATGTTGCTCTTGCCATATTAAAAGGAGCAATAGGCATTTATTCAGGGAGCCGCGCGCTTATTGCGGATGCTGTCCACTCTGCATCCGATGTTGCGGGATCATTTGCTGTTTATTTAGGTTTAAGAGCTGCGAAACAGCCTCCGGATAAGGATCATCCCTATGGACACGGGAAAGCGGAGTCCATTGCGGCAATTATTGTAGCTGTACTCCTATTCATTGTAGGAATTGAAATTGGCAAGTCATCTTTTTCGGCATTCTTTACTCCGATCGAGGCACCAAAAACGGTGGCAATCGTGGCTGTCATTATTTCTATTGTGGTCAAAGAGGCTCTATTTCGCTATAAATATAAACTAGGGAAAGAGCTGAATAGTGACGCGTTAATTGTAAATGCCTATGAGCACCGCTCGGATGTGTATTCCTCTCTTGCTGCTTTGGTCGGAATTGGATTTGCTGTATTAGGAGGCAAACTTGGAATTGAATGGCTGGAGTACGCCGACCCAGTGGCAGGAGTAGTTGTAGCATTAATGATCTTAAAAATGGCCTGGTCCTTAGGCAAGGAATCCATCAATAATACGCTTGACCATGTTCTCGGTGATGACGATTCTGTGGAATTAAAAAAGGCTGCACTAGAGATTGAAGGGGTAAGAAAAATCGGAGAGCTCCATGCACGTGTGCATGGATATTATGTCATTGTCGATATCAAAGTATCAGTGGACCCGCATATGACGGTTGAAGAAGGTCATCGTATCGGCAAAAAAGTAAAGAAAAAATTATTGAAAATGGAAAACGTCCATAATGTATTTGTTCACATAAACCCTTATAATGAAGATGAGGAAGACGATTGAACAGCGGATGACGCTGTTTCTTTTTTTGGCTTCTATCTTTTGTCATTGAAACCCTGGGGGCCCCTCTTGTATAATGAAAAAGCTAAAGGGGTGAACAAATGTTAAATTCAAAATCACGCTGGATTGTTCGGGAAACAGATAAAGAAAAAGAAGACCTGCTTGTCCGGGAACTGAATATTGCTCCTCTTGCAGCAGCACTTCTGGTAAACCGCGGAATGGGTACGGTTGAATCCGCAAGGAACTTCTTATTTGATGAAGGGTTGGAACTTCACGATCCATTTCAATTAAAAGATATGGACAGAGCTGTTGACCGGATTAAAACAGCTATTGATTTAAAGGAACCGATCTTAATCTTTGGCGACTATGATGCAGATGGTGTAACAAGTACAACTGTCATGATGAGAACGCTTACAGAACTTGGAGCCGATGTCCAATTCTACATACCGAACCGCTTTACAGAAGGCTATGGCCCCAATATTCCTGCTTTTGAATATGCTTCAGATATTGGGATTAAGCTGATAATAACAGTAGATACAGGAATCGCTGCCATTGATCCAGCAAAGGCTGCTAAACAATTAAATATGGATTTAATTATTACTGACCATCACGAACCTGGACCTGAGCTGCCTGAAGCTCTTGCAATCATTCATCCGAAACTTCCGGATAGCCAATACCCTTTCCGGGAACTAGCTGGTGTTGGCGTTGCATTTAAATTAGCACATGCCTTGTATGGGAAAGTTCCAGAGCATTTGCTTGAACTGGCTGCGATTGGAACAATTGCCGATCTTGTTCCTTTAACCGGCGAAAATCGCCTGATAGCGAAAAAAGGTATTAGAAACTTAAGGTCAACTTCGAATCCTGGTCTAAAAGCATTATTGAAAAAGTCGGGAGCCGACATATCGGCTATTAATGAGGAGACAATTGGTTTTTTCATTGCCCCGCGTTTGAATGCTGCCGGAAGATTGGATAGTGCAGATCCGGCTGTTGACTTATTGCTGACAGAGGATTCGTCTGAGGCCAGTATGATTGCTGAAGAAATTGACCAATTAAATAAAGACCGCCAAGCAATTGTTCAGCAAATTGCGGAAGAAGCTTTTCGGGAAGTAGAAGAACATTTTCCGGTTGAGGAGAATGCTGTTTTAGTCATTGGGAAAGAGGGCTGGAACCCTGGTGTGGTCGGAATTGTTGCATCAAAGCTTACAGAAAAATACTACAGACCGGCTATTGTTTTAAGCTTTGACTTAGAAAAGGGGCTGGCAAAGGGCTCTGCAAGAAGTATTCCAGGATTTGATTTGTTCAAAAACCTGTCTCAATCAAGGGATATTTTGCCCCATTTTGGCGGACATCCAATGGCTGCTGGTATGACATTAAGGATTGAGCATGTGGAAGAACTTCGCAACAGGCTCAATCAGGCGGCAAAGCAGCAGCTGAATGAGGAAGATTTTATCCCGCTTACCGTCCTTGATGCTGAAATTAATTTAGGCGATGTCGATTTAGCGTCCATTGAACAAATGCAGATGCTCGCCCCGTATGGTACGGATAATCCAAAACCGAAAGTTTTAATAAAAGATGTCAATATTTCAAGCCTAAAAAAGATCGGCTCAGATAAAAATCACTTAAAACTGTCCGTTGAAAACGCTGGAAACACCTTGGATGGTGTAGGTTTTGGACTTGGTTCCCTTTATGAGGAAATTTCGCCTGATGCTAAGATTTCAATGATTGGGGAACTATCAATAAATGAGTGGAATAACATGCGAAAGCCGCAAATGTTTCTGCAGGACGTTGCTATTACACAATGGCAGCTGTTTGATATACGGGGTTTGAGACAGTTTGAAAAGCTAATAGATCATGTCCCTGGCAATAAGGGGAAGTGGTTTGTCTTCAACGAGGATAATATAGCTAAGTTTCAAACATATGCTGGCCCAAATTTGGTAAAAATACAAACGATAGATGAAGCAATGAAAGTTAATATTGAAAATGAATATATTGTATTAGCAGATTTGCCCCAATCAAAAGAGCTGCTCACTTCTTTATTTTTTGGAAAAAACCCAGCAAGGATCTACGCGCATTTTTATAAAGAAAACAGCGCATTCTTTAGCATCCTTCCAACAAGAGAACATTTTAAATGGTTCTATGCCTTTTTGGTGAAAAAAGGACCCATTGATTTAAAGAGATATGGGAGTGATCTTGCTAAATTAAAGGGCTGGAGCACAGAAACGATTAACTTTATGTATCAAGTGTTTTCAGAATTAGAATTTGTTAAAATGGATAATGGCGTCGTTTCTATTAATCATTCAGCAAAGAAGCATGATTTATCAGAATCTCAAATTTATGAGCAAAGACGATTGCAATCTGTGCTTGAAAACGAGCTGCTGTACTCTTCATACCAGCAATTAAGAAGCTGGTTTGATGAAATTATTAAAGGTTCTGCAAAAATTGAGGAGGCATTAAAATAACATGGACTTAAAAAAATACATTACCATTGTCCAGGATTGGCCAAAACCAGGCATTCAATTTAAAGATATTACGACATTAATGGATAACGGAGATGCTTATCGGTACGCAACAGACCAAATTGTGGAATATGCCCGCAAAAAGCAAATTGATTTAGTTGTTGGCCCAGAAGCACGCGGATTTATCATTGGCTGTCCTGTTGCCTATTCACTTGGAGTTGGTTTTGCACCAGTCAGAAAGGAAGGAAAGCTTCCTCGTGAAACGATCAAAGTGGATTACGGTCTTGAGTATGGCAAGGATGTTCTAACCATTCATAAGGATGCCATTAAGCCGGGACAGCGCGTTCTCATTACAGATGACCTGCTTGCTACAGGCGGAACCATTGAAGCAACGATTAAGCTGGTAGAAGAGCTTGGCGGTGTAGTTGCAGGGATTGCTTTCCTCATCGAATTATCTTATCTGGATGGCCGCAAAAAGCTTGGAAAATATGATATTCTTACATTAATGCAATACTAATTTCATTAGATTAGAGCGTCAGGCTGGCGCTCTTTTTTCTATTTTTATCAGAAATAAATACTTTCTGCTTCGAAAATTGTCAGCCCCAGCGCTTTTCATTTTTCGACAAACTTCTTATTTTTTCTTAAAATTCATTGCTTTCCCTTTACATATTCGTTTTTTTTTTCGATAATAGTAACAATCATTCTAATTTTGGCCTTATATATATTAGGTAACTATAAACGGAAATGGCATAAGAGAAAAAAATTTATTGATAAAAGGTGATCCCATGGCGAACGATCATGTTCTGACCGCCGAACAAGTCATCGACAGGACAAAATTATATTTAAATGATGAGCATGTGGCTCAAGTGAAGGAAGCATATGAGTTTGCAAAGCATGCCCATCGTGAACAATATAGAAAATCGGGTGAGCCTTATATCATCCATCCTATACAGGTTGCAGGCATTTTAGCAGATTTAGAAATGGATCCTTCCACATTGGCGGCTGGTTTCCTTCATGATGTGGTTGAAGATACCGAAGTGACTTTAGATGATATAAAAGAAACATTCAACGAAGAAATTGCGATGCTTGTCGACGGCGTGACTAAGCTTGGAAAAATTAAATACAAATCGAAGGAAGAACAGCAGGCGGAAAACCACCGAAAAATGTTTGTCGCTATGGCACAGGATATCCGCGTGATCCTTATTAAGCTGGCAGACAGGCTTCATAACATGCGAACGTTAAAGCATCTTCCGGCAGAAAAACAGCGAAGAATTTCCAATGAAACATTAGAAATTTTTGCGCCTCTTGCCCACCGTTTGGGGATTTCCAAAATCAAATGGGAACTGGAAGATACGGCTTTAAGATATTTAAATCCGCAGCAATACTATCGAATTGTTAATCTGATGAAGAAAAAACGCGCCGAGCGGGAGCTATATTTGGATGAGGTTATCCAGGAGATGCGCGGCCGATTAAATGACGTATCTATCAAAGCTGATATTTCAGGCCGGCCTAAGCATATTTACAGCATCTACCGAAAAATGGCCTTACAAAATAAGCAGTTCAATGAAATCTATGATTTGCTTGCCGTTCGAATTGTTGTGAACAGCATTAAAGATTGCTATGCGGTACTTGGGATTATTCATACATGCTGGCGTCCAATGCCGGGCCGGTTTAAAGACTATATTGCAATGCCAAAGCAAAATATGTATCAATCCCTTCATACAACAGTCATTGGCCCTAAGGGAGAGCCGCTTGAAGTACAGATCCGCACATTTGAAATGCACCGGATTGCTGAATTCGGTATTGCTGCCCATTGGGCGTATAAAGAAGGCAAAAAGATCGATGACAGTTCATCCATTGAAAATAAATTTACATGGTTCCGGGAAATTCTTGAATTCCAGGATAACTCAGTAAATGCTGAAGAATTCATGGAATCGCTAAAGATTGACTTATTTTCCGATATGGTTTTTGTCTTTACACCAAAAGGGGATGTTATTGAGCTGCCTGCTGGTTCTGTACCTATTGATTTTGCCTATCGGATTCATTCTGAAATTGGAAATAAGACCATTGGTTCAAAGGTGAACGGCAAAATGGTCACTCTTGATTATAAGCTGAAAACTGGCGATATCATTGAAATTTTAACCTCCAAGCACTCATACGGTCCAAGCAAGGATTGGCTTAAACTTGCTCAAACTTCCCAAGCGAAAAATAAAATAAGACAATTTTTCAAAAAGCAAAGACGGGAAGAAAATGTTGAAAAGGGCAGAGAGCTGGTTGAAAAGGAAATTAAGAATCTGGATTTTGATTTAAAGGAAATCCTAACGCCAGATAATATCAAAAGAGTCGCGGAAAAATTTAATTTTACCAATGAAGAAGATATGTATGCAGCTGTAGGCTACAATGGGGTTACGGCTCTGCAGGTTGCAAACCGCTTAACGGAGAAATGGCGGAAAAAGCGCGATTTAGAGCAGGCAACTGCCAATATTACGAATGCGGTTTCTGAATTAAGGTCCTTCCCGCAAAATAAAAAACGCGAATCAGGGGTTCGGGTTTCCGGAATTGATAACTTATTAATCCGGCTTTCCCGCTGCTGTAATCCGGTGCCTGGAGACGAAATTGTCGGATTTATTACAAAAGGCCGCGGTGTTTCTGTTCACCGTTCGGATTGTACAAATATAAATACCGATGACGCTAAGGAAAGATTGATTCCTGTCGAATGGGAGACGGCCTTAAGTGACCGGAAGGAATATAATGTTGAAATTGAGATCACCGGCTATGATCGCCGCGGGCTGCTAAATGCAGTACTGCAGGCTGTTAACGAAACGAAAACGAATATATCAGCGGTTTCAGGCAGATCTGATCGAAACAAGGCAGCCACTATCAATATGACCATTGCGATTCATAATGTTGCTCACCTGCAAAAGGTGGTAGAACGGATAAAACAAATTCCCGATGTTTATGCTGTTCGCCGAATAATGAATTAAGGGGTATTAGATAAATGCGTGTTGTTGTACAAAGAAGCAAAAAAGCAAGTGTTACGGTTGAAGGTGAAATAGTCGGCAGCATCGAAAAGGGTTTTGTTCTCTTAGTTGGTGTTACCCATGACGACAGCCTGGAGGATGCTCGATTCCTTGCTGAAAAAATTGCGGGTCTCCGTGTTTTTGAGGACGAGTCAGGAAAAATGAATCTGTCTATCCTTGATAAGGGTGGGGAAATTCTTTCTGTTTCCCAATTTACCTTATATGGGGACTGCCGGAAAGGCAGAAGGCCAAGCTTTATTGAAGCGGCTAGACCGGATCATGCATTGCCGATCTATGAAGCGTTCAATGAATTCTTGCGTGAAAAAGGATTGAAGGTAGAGACAGGTAAATTTGGCGCTATGATGGATGTTCAGCTGACCAATGACGGCCCTGTTACATTAATCATAGAAAGCAAGTAAATATAAAAAAGAGGTTAGAATCGGATTTGATTCTAACCTCTTTTGTTTTTGGATTAGCGGCCAAAGTAATTCACTAGACCCTGATAGATTCCTGATGTTACTTGATCTTGAAATTGTCCTGAAGTAACCAGCATCTCTTCAGCGGGGCTGCTTAAATAGCCAAGCTCCAGCAGTATTGCATTTCTCATATTTTCTCTTAAAACATAATAGTCTCCAAATCTGTAGCGGCGGTCACTTAAGTTCACTGTTGAATTCACTGAAGAATGAACGGCGGCCGCAAGATTTTTTTGGAAGGAATGATAGTAATAGGTGGTCATCCCTCTTACACTTTGGTCTGCGATGCTATCATAATGAATACTGATAAAGGCGTCTGCATTATGGTAATGTGACGCATAGACCCTAGAAGACAAAGGGATGTATGTATCATTGTTCCTTGTCAGAATGACATTAGCTCCAGCTGCCCTTAATTTTTCGTAAAGAAGCTGTGCGGTTTTTAAAGTTAGGTTTTTTTCCAGGGTCCCGCCATTTCCTGTCGTTCCATTATCTTGCCCGCCATGTCCAGGGTCAATGATGATCTTCTTATTTGCTAAGCCAGCTTTTGAACCAGGTCTTTGAACGCTTGGAAGGGTTGTCCCGCTAAGGGTAACAATCCATCCGGCAATAAAGCCGCTCTCCCCATTGGCAAGCTCGATTTCATACCAATCGTTTTTAACCCCTTTAATTGCGAAAGTTTCTCCCTGGTTGGCCCTCTGAACTACTGGAGAGGCTGTGTTCGCTTCTTTTCTAATGTTTGAGCCATCATGCAGGATTTGCAATGTTCCATCTTTGACCTTTTCAGGAGGAGTCTGTTCGTTCCCGGCTGATTTATTTAGATACCAGCTGGCAACCCAGCCGAATGATCCTTTTTGATACTCAATTTTTGTCCAGTTATTGGCTTCCTCGATGATTTCGAATTTTTCCCCTTTGGCTACAGTGCCAACAGCTTTACTATTTAGGGATCCTTCATTTCTGACTGTCAGTACGGATGCAGTTACCGTTGCCGTCTGACCTGCTGCATCACTTTGCTTTTCTTGTACTTTCTCAGCTGGCTTTTCAGCACTAACCGTGTTTTGTGACGCTTGTGCTGTGTCAATAAACTCACCGCTGATCCATGCGCTGTTGCCTTGATAGGAGATTTCAATCCATTCTCCTTTTTGTGACAGCAGTTTAAAATGATCCCCTTTATTGACCGATCCAATAATTCGGTAATCGGTGCCAGGGCCCGTCCGGACTCTTAATCCATCTGTGAGTACACGTGCGGTCTGATTTTTGCTAATAGAAGAATTATTATGATTGCTATTTTCCTTAATCACAAGCCAGCTGGCTGCCCAGCCTTTAGAGCCATTACCTAATTGAATTTGTACCCAATCATCTTTTTCTCCCAGGAAAACATAGCTTTCTCCTCTTTGCGCCTTTGCTACTACAGGATAGCTTAGACCAGGCCCTTTTCTGACATTTAAAATATCAGTGGCAATTTTCACGGTTGGTCCTGCTGCATGCGCGCGCTGCAAAGGCATAAATGATCCTATAAGAAGAATTAGGCTTAGGATCATAAGGTATGATTTCTTTCTTGGCAATGAAAAGCCTCCTTTCTCCTTTTTTGCGAAAGTCTCCCACTTTAAATACTTCTCTATTAAAAAACAGATTTCCTTCAAAAAAATTGATTTTTGTTAAGGCAGTTTTAAAAACATGTTGGCTTTAAAACTAGTTGATTGGAGCGGAAGGCACGTAGACTCCTGCGGGAGAAGCGTGTCCAGGGGAGACCCCGCAGGAGCGAAGCGACGAGGAGGCTCCCGGACCGCCCGCGGAAAGCGAAGCACCCGGAGCGGAAATCAACAACTGCAAAAGAAAGGCCGGAAAAGCTTATGCCGGCTTTCTTTTTTTTGGTTATCCTTAATGAAAATTTATTTTAGAAACAGTATAATAAATAACAGTTTGAAAAAATTGAAGAG
>Ga0180215_1002090_pt1 | contig 20683 bp, 15 predicted proteins | sample eDN3rd37CBELigBY_FD_128871 | JGI IMG/M metagenome (GOLD analysis project Ga0180215, IMG submission 128871) | Enriched backyard soil microbial communities from Emeryville, California, USA - eDNA 3rd pass 37_C BE-Lig BY (version 2) (version 2) | ecosystem: Environmental > Terrestrial > Soil >... | reverse complement strand
CCCCGGCCCGCCGGGTCCAAACCCCGGCCCGCCGGGTCCAAACCCCGGCCCGCCCGGCCCCATCCCCGGCCCGCCGGGTCCAAACCCCGGCCCGCCCGGCCCCATCCCCGGCCCGCCGGGCCCAAACCCCGGCCCAAACCCCGGCCCGCCGGGCCCAAACCCCGGCCCGCCCGGTCCCATAGGGGGCATAATCGTGCGCGTTCCGCCGCAGCCGCAGCCGCCGGCTCTCACGTATTGCGGAGCAGGTGTGTATTGTACTCCTACGTTGTAGTTATAAGTATCTGACATGCGAGCAATCAGTCTCCTTCACATCAAATTAGGCGAATATCATGCTTTATTGTATGCGGCATACGCCTACACCGTGTGTGAAGAGGAGAAGTATGAAGTGCTAACTGGATTTCATGTATCTATTCGCTCACGTTTCCTCAAAAAAAGAGGGCGTAAATGGAAAACCTACATCTATTTTTGGGCAAATAGCTTTATTTTAATGATTACGTGAAAAATAACTTCAGGAAATCCAGTTAGTTGCTTCAATGCAGGGGGAATGTGACTAAATAACAACATAAAATCCAGTTAGCTAGGGGAGGGCAATGGCCAGGGGGCAACGAGAATCAGAAGGTAAATTCCAGAGAACGTGCGGATATGTGCAATTGAAAGGGATGAGGTGGTACGAGCGAGGAACGAAAGGTAAATTCCAGAGAACGTGCGGATGTGTGCAATTGAAAGGGATGAGGTGGTACGAACGAGGAACGAAAGGTAAATTCCAGAGAACGTGCGGATATGTGCAATTGAAAGGGTTAAGGTAGTACGGGCGAGGGACGAAAAGGTGGTTACAGAGAACGTGCGGATGTGTGCAATTGAAAGGGATGAGGTGGTACGAGCGAGGAACGAAAGGTAAATTCCAGAGAACGTGCGGATATGTGCAATTGAAAGGTTTTAGATGGTACGAGTGAGGGACGAAAAAGTGGTTACAGAGAACATGCGGATGTGTGCAATTGGTTGAGGTGGTACGGGCGAGGGACGAAAGGTAAATTCCAAAGAACGTGCGGGTGTGTGCAATTGAAAGGTTTTAGGTGGTACGAGCGAGGGACGAAAGGTTGGTTACAGAGAACATGCGGATATGCGCAATTGACAATGGTTGAGAAGGGGCGGGGGATGGGACAAAATCAACTTGGCATGAAAAAACCGGCCAGGTGTGCACCTGACCGGCTTCTTGTATTCAACCGTTAATTACTTAACAGCTGCCTCGTAACGTTTGCCAACTTCTTCCCAGTTTACAACATTCCAGAATGCTGCAATGTAGTCAGGGCGTTTGTTTTGGTAGTTCAGGTAGTAAGCATGCTCCCAAACGTCCAGGCCAAGGACTGGCGTGTCGCCTTCCATGATTGGGCTGTCTTGGTTAGGCAAGCTGTATACTTTCAATTTGCCTTCTGGCGATACAGCCAGGAACGCCCAGCCGCTGCCGAAGCGAGTTGTAGCTGCAGTAGCGAATGAAGTTTTGAAAGCGTCAAAACCGCCAAGCTCGCTGTCGATCGCAGCTGCAAGCGCGCCAGTTGGAGCGCCGCCGCCGTTAGGGCCGATTGTTTCCCAGAACAGGCTGTGGTTCGCATGTCCGCCGCCATTGTTGCGTACAGCTGTACGGATAGCTTCAGGCACGCTTGCCAGATCAGCGATCAGCTCTTCAACGGATTTGCTTGCCAATTCAGGTGCGTTCGCAAGCGCGTTGTTCAAGTTTGTTACGTAAGTATTGTGGTGACGGCCATGGTGGATTTCCATAGTAGTCGCGTCGATATGCGGCTCAAGAGCGTTAGTTGCGTACGGTAGTGCTGGTAGTTGATGGGACATCAGTATAGCCTCCTATATAGATGATTTTGTTAATTTTGCTTACCCTATTATCTCTCAATCCAAAACATAAATCAACATTGATGTTGAAAAAGTCTGAAGCGCCAATTATCCCGCTAACGCCAAAAAATATTATATGCAAAATAAATTATATTCATTCAATAAAACAAGCATGCAGCAAATTAACAAAAAAAGCGATTAAATCGTTGTAAGCGCTTAATATAAAGCGTTTTCAAGAAATAATCGGTGATTTGTTCAATTTTTAAAAGGTTTTTTAAACTTTGTAGCAGGATTTCATTAAAAAATGTTGTATAATAGTTTTTAGATTAGATGCAGTTATACTATGACAAGATTATAGAAGGTGTTATTAAAATGAACGTTCGTTCCTTCCAATTGTCCGATTACAAATCAATTACTGTACTGCTGCAAGAAGTCCTTACAGAAGATTGCTATGAACAAACGATGGAAGCTTTTGCACGTCAATTGTCATGGGATAGTGACCTCGTTCTGGTTGCAGTCGAGAACAGTGAGGTTGTCGGAATCGTCATCGGCACGATCGACAACAACAAAGGGTATTATTATCGTATAGCTGTATCGCCGTTTTATCAGAGAAAAGGGATAGGCAAATCGCTTATTCAAGCTTTGCGCATTCGTTTCGAACAGCGCAATGTTACTAAAATACTCATTACCGCGGATGAACATAACGAACCTGTGCTGCCTTTGTACGAATCAATGGGTTATGCAGCGACCGATTTTTTTCGTTCCTTCAATAAGCTGAGCATCGTTGCCGGCTGACGCGATCATACTGCATAATACATGATGTGCAGGGCATATCTGCATCGCCATTGCTTTTGGCGTTCAGATATGCTTTTCTTATTTATATATACAAAAAAGAATGAGGTGAACGAGATGGAACGGTACCGGCATTGCGTCATAAAAAGCTTCAAGCATAATGGGCATCTTCATCGTACTTGGCAGCAAAACTGGCTCGTTCCGAATGAGCTGTTGGCTCCCGAGCACCTTGCGCAAGCTATGCATGTACTCATCAATTGCCAGACTCCGATTCAGGAAGCGGACGGCAAGCTCTGGACCAGCAGAGTGCCGGCGGTTTCTTTCTTCATACCAGGCGAATGGTTTAATGTGGTTGCTCTTATAGAGGACGGAGGAATTCGTTATTATTGCAATATCGCCTCACCGCCTTATTTGCAGGGAGACGTGCTGACTTATATCGATTATGATCTTGATGTGATCCGGACGGCTGATGGAGCGTACTGTGTTGTCGACGAGGATGAATATGAACAGCATAAGACGGCTTATCATTATCCGCAAATGGTCGAGGATAAAGTGAAAGATGGGCTGGACGCACTTCTCCAACGGATTAACGGAGGAGAGACTCCTTTTCATGACGATCAAGTCATTGCTTATTATGAACGTTGGCAGGAGCAAGCGGACGAGGTGGAGCGATGAGCATGAACGGTCGGGATTATGAACGGGATGGGCAGCCGCCAGTCGAGAGCGCGCCGCAAGGCGGCAATGCTATGAAAAGTCTGTATAGAGAGCTGTTCGATTGGGTGAAAACGCTGGCTGTCGCGCTAGTTGTCGTTATTTTGATGAATATGTTCGTTTTTAATCTGTCTACGGTGGACGGGCATTCAATGGAGCCGACATTGCAGGACGGGGAATGGCTGTTTGTCAACAAATTTGCCTATCTTATAAATACGCCGCAGCTAGGTGATGTCGTCATTCTCAAATCGCCGCTTGCAGACGAGTCTGAAAAGAAGTTTTTAGTGAAAAGGGTGGTCGGGCTGCCCGGCGACCGGATCGAAATAAGCAATCATCAGCTGTACCGAAACGGAGAAATTATCGAGGAGCCTTACACCGATATTGAAATTGAGGATGCGGATTACGGGCCGATTGTCGTGGACTACGGCCATTATTTTGTAATGGGCGATAATCGCCACGCAAGAGCGAGCTTGGACAGCAGAGAGTTTAATGCGGTGCCGGATGAGCTGATTGAAGGCCGCGCCGATTATATTTTGTGGCCATTCGACGAATTCGGATCGTTAAAATAGGAGGACTAATAATGAAGGAAGTGATTATTTATACAGACGGCGCCTGCTCGGGCAATCCGGGTCCCGGGGGCTGGGGAGCGATTCTTTTTTATGGCGCGCACAGAAAGGAAATATCCGGCGGGGAGAAGCATACGACGAACAACCGGATGGAGATTCAAGCGGTTATCGAGGGCTTGAAGCTGCTGAAGGAGCCATGCAGCGTTAGCGTGTACAGCGATTCCGCGTACGTGGTCAACTGTTTTGAGAAGGGCTGGATTCACAGCTGGCTGCGCAATGGATGGAAGAACAGCAAGAAGGAGCCGGTAGAGAACCAGGAGCTCTGGAAGGAGCTGTGGGCGCTTATGGGCAAGCATAAAGTTTCCTATGTAAAGGTGAAGGGTCATAGCGACAATGAATTCAACAATCGCTGCGACGAGCTGGCTCGCGAAGCGATTAAAAGGTTATAGGCGATGATGCACATGGATAATGACCGCTGGTCAAAGCTAAAGGAGGAAATGCGGGAAGCGGCGCCGGGATTAGGCATTGATTCGATTGGCGTTACGACTGCCGATTCCTTCGATGAGCTGAAGCAAATATTGATCCGTCACCGGGAGCTGGGCAGAGAATCCGGCTTTGAAGAGAAGGATTTGGACAAGCGCACGAATCCGTCTCTGCTGCATGAAGATCCGAAGTCGATTATCGCGATTGCTGTCGCTTATCCTACCAAAATTGAAAATGCGCCAAAATCCGAAAAGGGAGCGCGGCGCGGCATTTTATCGCGTTCGGCATGGGGCGAGGATTATCATAAGGTGCTTCGCGACCGACTGGCCAAGCTGGAGCGGTGGCTGCGCGAGCGGGTGCCTGAACTGCTCGCCGTTAGCATGGTCGATACGGGAGAGCTCGTTGACCGTGCTGTAGCCGAACGGGCGGGCATCGGATGGAGCGCAAAAAACTGTTCCATTATAACGCCGGAATGGGGCTCATGGGTCTACTTAGGCGAAATGATAACGAATCTGCCGCTTCCGCCCGATACGCCGATAACGGAGAGCTGCGGCTCCTGCACGATCTGCATTGACGCCTGTCCGACGGATGCGCTTGTCGGTCCCGGGCAGCTGGACGCTACGCGCTGCATTTCTTTTATTACGCAGACGAAGGGCATGATTGAAGAGCCGATTATGCGAAAGATGGGCAACCGGATTTATGGCTGCGATACATGCCAGACGGTATGCCCGATCAATAAGGGGAAAAACTGGACGCATCAGCCGGAGCTTCAGCCGGATCCCGAGCTTGTCATGCCGCTTTTGACGCCGCTGCTTTCCATGAGCAACAAGGAATTTCAAGCGCGTTATTCGCAAAGCTCTTCAGCTTGGCGCGGCAAAAAGCCGATTCAACGGAACGCGCTTATCGCGCTTGGCAATTACAAGGAGGCGTCGGCTGTCCCGGAGATTATTAAGGTGCTGGAAGAGGATACGCGTCCGGTGCTGCGGGGTACAGCCGCTTGGGCGCTTGGGCGGATTGGCGGAACGGATGCGAGGGAGTCGCTGCGGCGCGCATGGGAGACGGAAGCTGATGAGGAAGCGAAAGCCGAGGTCGGAAAGGCGCTGGAGCGGCTTGGCATTCCTATGGAAGAAAGCCGTTCGGAGCAGCATGAGAATCTCTAATAATGACGCGATAATATTCGTCCTGCCGGCCGTTAATACAGCAGAAACTGCTGTTTGCGAACGCAGGGCGAACATGCTATTATAAGACATTAATATAGCTCCAGATTGAAAGGAAATGGTGAATTTATTTATGTGGTATAACTACGTTATTCCAATCGTAACATTAATCGTCGGCTTGGTCGGCGGATTTTTCATCGGTGTATTTTACTTGCGCAAGCAACTGGAAAGCATGCAGAACGATCCTGAAATGATTCAGAAGATGGCGAAGCAAATGGGCTATAACTTGAACAAGCAGCAGATGCAGCGCGCACAAAATATGATGAAAAATCAAAAATTCCCTCGCAAATAATGAAGTTGCAGGGTGATCCGGAAGGAGTAATCTGAAATGGCGGGACGCAAGGATTACGTCAATTCAAAGGTAACGAGCAACCGGGAGCAAATTGAGCATCATGTCAAAGAAATTTTGAAGCTTATCGGCGAAGATGTCGAGCGCGAAGGGCTAATTGAAACGCCAGCTCGCGTGACCCGGATGTATGAAGAAGTTTTCGCGGGGTATGAGCTCGATCCTCGCGAGGTTCTCGGCGTATCATTTGATGAACAGCATGAAGAGCTAGTTATCGTAAAAGATATTGTGTATTACAGCCAATGCGAGCATCATATGGCGCCGTTTTTCGGAAAGGCGCATATCGGATATATACCGAGCGGAAAAATTGCCGGCTTAAGCAAGCTGGCGCGGTTAGTCGAAGCGATTACGCGCAAGCTGCAGGTGCAGGAGCGGATTACGAGCCAGATCGCCGACATTATGGAAGAGGTGCTTCAGCCGCATGGCGTCATGGTCGTCGTCGAAGGTGAGCATCTGTGCATGTGCGCACGCGGCGTGAAGAAACCGGGCAGCAAGACGGTTACTTCCGCGCTTCGCGGCGAGTTCCGCAGCAGCCCTGCGCTGCGTTCGGAATTTTTGTCGCTAATCAAGGAATAGCGTTATGAGCTAAGAGCCGAGGGAGCATTCCCTCGGCTTTTTGCGTTGGCTTTGCAGCGGCGGCGTTAAGCGCCAAAACGCGCTAACCGCCCGCTGCCTCTTTACAAAATCTATAGATGGCTTTGACATAGCATTTATATTTCGGCGTTAAACTCTACTCGTTATGTTTATGACATTATATTGAGGGAGAGTGTGCGTACATTGATGAAGAAAGGTTGGTTTAAACGCGGTCTGGCTATCGTAACGCTTGCCAGCTTGCTGCTTGGCTTGACAGCACCTGCGGCATTTGTTGGAGCCGGACAAGCCTATGCGGCGGAAGGTGGCGCAAGCACGTTAAGCGCTGGTCAGACAGTTACAGCATCGGTCTATTATGATGCATCTACCGGTACGGTCGTGCCGGCGGAAGTGCCTCCACTGCTTATTACGGAGCTTTTGCCCGATTCGAACAATTACAGCGGCTCGGATGCTTATGAGTTTGTTGAAGTATTCAACAATACGGATCATCCGATCGATTTCAGCGATTATTACTTTTATTATAACAATGGCGACAAATGGTCCATGACGAAAGAGGACGATGTTGTCATTATTCCTGCTAAGCAGCCTGTCGTGTTCTGGATCATGAATGCCGTCAATGGTCCAAAAACGGAGGAAGAATTCATCAGCAATTTAAATGCCGCAGATGCGGGTCTGAAGGAAGGCGTGAACCTGTTCCGCATTAACGGCGGCGGTGGCATGTCGAACTCGGCAACCCGCAATTTGCAGATCCGGACAAAAACAGGTGACGGCATCGTTGTATCGGCAACTTACGAGAAAGCTAATGTCGCTTTGAATATGGGCATCTTCTATAAGCACCCTGCGGCGGGAAGCCATGCGATGACGATTATTACGCCGGATACGGCCACAGTTCCCGCAACGCCGGGCAAGGTAAGCGCGGATCAAATTCAGCCGCCGCCGACTGAGCCGGGAGAAGGCAATCCGGAGCCTGGCGCAAAGCCGGAAATCGTTCATACGGCACCGCATAGCGTACAGCCGTCCGATGTTGAAATTAAAGCGGTGATCAACAATTTAACGGCGGCAGAAGGTGCGGCTTTGCCTGCTGTCCAGCTGCTCTATAAGTCTGCATCTCAGGAACGTTATGCGGTATCTACCATGTCTCTTATTGCAGGCAATGAGTACCGCGGGTACATTCCGTCCAGCGTCGTTGCAGAGGAGCGCGTAGATTACAAAATCAAGGCGGCGGATGTCGAAGAGAGCTATACGCTTCATGTCGAACTCGCTCCGTTCGATCCGGCGAAAGCGCCTGTGCTGCTCGTTACGGAGCTCGTTCCAGACACGGCCAATGTGGCGGGATCGTCCTCGGATGCTTACGAGTTTATCGAGGTATACAATAATACGGATGCGCCGATCAATTTCAACAACTATAAGGTGTACTACCGTTATCCGGATAAAGGCATTTCATCTGATGCGAAATGGCCTTCAACGAAAGAAGATTTTATTATTCCGGCTCAGCAGGCGATCGTATTTTGGATTAAAAACGGATTGAATGACAGCTACACAACGGCTGATTTCAACGCCTTTTACGGGACGAGCCTTGTAGAGGATCAGAACCTGTTCATCATTGAGAGCGCAGGCATGGCCAATTCCGGCCGCCGTTCGGTTGTCATTAAGACGAATACGGAGGTTGAAGTGTCGGCCGCTTATTACGATGCGGAAAGCGTCTATGAGAACGGCACGGCTAAAGAAGAAACAAAGGTTGATTACGCCTTAATGTATAAGCACCCGGTCAACGGAAGCACGACGATGATTAAAGCGAGCGCCGGCCTGAAGCGCCCGACGCCGGGCATCGTCGATGCCTCGCAAGTTCCGAGCGTGCCGGTGCACGTTGTGCCGGATACCGTTGCGCCGACTGTACAGGATTTGACTGCGGTCACCGAGATTGACCAGTCGCAAAATCTCGATCTGAAAGCTTCAGCCGAGGATGATCAGATCATTACATCCGTACAACTGATGCTTCGCACGGACAAGGCGCCAAACTATGTTTCATACAATGTTGCGCAGAACTACAATGACAGGCTGTACCATCATTTGCTTTCTTCAGCCGATTTGATTGGAAGAGCCTATATTGAATACTACTTTATCGTTTCAGACGGAACGAATGTAACGGAAACCGATCCTGTGAAGGTCATCATTACAGGCGGTCCCGACCAATCCGAGCTTCGCTTGAATGTGAAGGACGGCGAAATCGTGAGCGGCACGAAGACGCTCAAAGGGACGGCCCAGAACGAGCCTTCAGCGAATTTGTCGATCAGCATCGACGGTCAGGAAATAGCGGCTGCGGATACATTTGCAGCACTTGAGAACGACGCTTACTTTGTATTTGATGTAAAAGGCGTCGACTATTATTTCAAAAATGCTATTACAATGGGGCCGGAGGAGCTCAAGGAAGAGACGATTCTGTATACGTTCATGGACCCTATTCCATCCTATACGACAGTATCGTTCCCGATCCCAGCTGATTTGCTGACAATCGGCTCCGACAACGTCATCTATATCCGTGCGGGCTCCAAGTCTTCGCCGTTTGACGAGCGTCCGGAAGAGAATAAGGACGACTTTGAGATTAAAAATGTCCGCCTGCTTCTGGCTGACGGAACGGAGCTTCGCGATCCGCTCTATGCTGAACGCGAGAAAGAAATCAAAATGGGCGACAGCGCCGGCAAATTCGAATCGCTAGGTTTCCGGTTCGAGCTTCCTTCGGAGCTGTTCAAATCGAAAGCTGTTGCATGGGACACGAAAGCAGTTGCGGATGGCGAGCATGAGGTTGCGGTAAATGGAAGCGCAGGAACGAAGGCTTCGACCGTATTCGTCGATAATACGGCACCGGTTATTTCGTCCAATATGGAGAACGGCAAGCTGTATCGCGGGCAATTTACGATTACTGCCGATGTTACAGACAGCATCGCGGGCGTAAGCAGTATCGAAGTTACACTTGACAATAAGGCTATTTCGCTTCCTTACACGGCTTCATCTGGCGTCCTTGCCAGCGGTGAGCATACGCTTGCCATTAAAGCGGCTGACAACGCCGGCAATAAGTCGGAGCTTACCGTTATTTTCGAGACGCCGAATGAAAATCCGCTTGCTCCTGAACTCATTGCACCGTCAAACGGTAAGGAGCAAGCTGGCACGAATCCGGCTTTGACGGTAAAAGTACAAGATCCGACGGACGATCTTTTGGCTGTAACGTTCCTGAAGGGCTTTAAGTATGACGGCAGCAGAGCGGCCGGCTTCAAAGGCTATCTCCATGCGTCGGATACGGAGCCTCCTAAAGTCATGATTCCAAGCGGAGAAACGGCGCTAACGGCAAGCGATTATGCTTTAATCAGCGAAATGGACGGCCAATACTTGACGAACGACTCAGTCGAGCAATTCCCGTACCAGCGCTATGAGATTAAGCTGGATGATTCTGTTGCGGCTTCAGACTTGGTCGTCATTGATTGGAAGGGCCATTCGATCGAAGGCCGTAAAGTAAGCTTATACGCTTGGAGCATGGCTTCGGACAAGTGGGAGCTGCTTGATCAAAAAATTGCAGGAACCGAAGATTTCGAGCTGAGTGCGTCAGTGCTTGCAGGCGATTACGCATTTGACGGCATGATCCAAGTGATGGTACAGGACGAGATTGCCGCAGCAAGCGCAGGCTCCAAGCCTGTAACCGAGAACGATTACGATTTTACGTTCCTGTGGATGTCCGATACGCAATACTACTCGCAAAGCTACCCGTACATTTATCAAAAGAATGTACAGTGGATCGCTGAGAATAAAGATGCAATCAAGCTGCAATACGTCATTCATACCGGCGACATCGTCGATAAGGAATACCAGGAATATCAATGGATCGAAGCCGACAAAAACATGAAGGTGCTCGAGGATGCGAACATTCCTTACGGCGTCTTGGCAGGCAATCATGACGTCGGCCACCAGAATAATGATTATACGAAGTATTGGGAGTATTTCGGCGACTGGCGCTTTAAGGATATGCAGACATTCGGCGGCTCCTATCAGAACAACCGCGGCCATTACGATCTCGTATCGGCAGGCGGAAACGATTTTATTATTGTATACATGGGCTGGGGCCTTGCCGACGAGGAAATCGAATGGATGAATGAGATCGTATCCCAGTATCCGGAGCGCAAAGCGATTTTGGCGCTGCATGAATATTTGCTCGTTTCGGGCAATCGCGCGCCAATCGCCGACAAAATCTATGAGAAGGTCGTTGTTCCGAATAAAAATGTTATCGCGGCGCTGTCCGGCCACTATCACGACGCGCAGCTGAAAGTCGACGAGATCGACGATAACGGCGACGGAGTGAGCGACCGCAAGGTTTATCAAATGCTGGCCGATTATCAAGGCGCGCCGGAAGGCGGCCTGGGCTATATCCGTTTGCTGCAGTTTGATATCGGCAACAATATGCTGCATGTCAAAACGTATTCGCCATACTTGGACAAATACAATTTCTATGACCCCGCCAATTACCCTGGCAAGGACGAGTTCTCGCTGGAGCTTGATCTACAGCCTCAGACGAAGCGGGTAGCGACAGACTACATTGGCGTTAAAGTGTATACGGATCAAGCAATCGGCGCAATCAGCGATGTAGCAAGCGGTTCGGAAGCAACAGTCATCTGGAACGGCTTGAACGCCAACAGCTATTACGAGTGGTATGTGAAGGCAGAGGACGGCAACAGCGGTTCCGTGCTGTCGGATATTTGGGGCTTTTACACAGGCGAAGGCGACGGCGGACCAACAGAGCCGACTCCAACGCCAACGCCGCAGCCGACACCGCCGGGGGGATCGTCTGGAAGCAACAACGGCGTGCTGGAAGTATCATTGAATGATGCAGGCGAATACGCGCCAACGTATGCGGAGCTGTCTAAAGCGATTGCCGGAGCGGCAGGCGGGAAGCTGGAAATTAAGCTGCTAGGCTCTAACGGCAGCGCGCAGCTGGCTCTTGACGGCGAGGCGCTCAAGCTGGCGCATGACCGCAAGCTGAAGCTGGAGATTGCCGCTAACGGAGCTTCCGTAACGATTCCTTGGGAATCGCTGACCGATGCGATCCTTGCATCGGATAAAGCGGCGCTGCGTATCGATACGACATTGCATACGTCAATCGAGGGGGCCGTCAATAGCGCTATCCAAGGAGACCAGGCTTTGTCGTCGAGCGGCTTTGTGTTCACGCTGACGTTCAGCATCCATAAAGACGGCAAATCGGAAGAGATCCATCAGTTCAACGGGCCGATAACGGTAGCTCGTACGCTGGCTGCCAATGAGCTAAGCGGCCTAGATGCGGAATACGCGGGCGTATACTATTTGATCAACGGCAAAGCCGAGTATATCGGCGGCGTATTCGCGAATGGCAAGATTATTTTTACGACAGATCATTTCTCGCAGTTTGCGGTGCTGGAATACCGCAAGCAGTTTGCGGATCTAACGGACAGCTGGGCGAATGAATACGTGCAAAAGCTGGCGGCGAAGCATATCGTGAAAGGGCTGGACGATAGCCGCTACGGGCCGCAGCTGGCGATCAAGCGCGCTGATTTCGCAGCGCTTGTGGTGCGCGCCTTGGGCTTGGACAGTGAAGAAGCGGCGCATAATCCGTTCAACGATGTGCCTTCTGACGCTTATTATGCCGCAAGCGTAGCAAAAGCGGCAGAGCTTGGACTGGTACAGGGAAGCGGTGGCAGCTTCCGTCCGCTCGACACCATTTCCAGAGAGGAAGCGGCAGTTATTCTGATGAGAATGGCCGCTATTATGGAGAAGGATAAAGCGGCATCGAATGCCGGAAGCAAGTTCGCGGATATGAGCCAAGTATCCGAATGGGCGAAGGATGCGGTATTAAACGCACAGGCACAAGGCATTATTAACGGCAAGGGCGACGGCCGCTTTGACCCGCAGGGCAAAGTAACGAGAGCTGAAATGGCCAAAATGCTGTATATGATGTTAAGCAAATAAAAGAAAGGAGCAGACGCTGCGTCTGCTCCTTTTTTATAGGTTATTTATCCGCTAATACGCTCGTTCATTTCCTGCTCAACCTGGCTTAGAAACAGAATGGCCCGCTGCATGTACTCTTTCGGATAAGTGCGGTAGATCATTTCATGCTGGCCGTTCGCAACGATCCAGGATCGGGATAGCGGATTGCCTTGGTCTGCCGCTACAGCCTCGGCTGTGTCGACCGGCGCCTTCACGTCGCTTGTGCCGTGAATGATATACAGCGGAATATCGTAAACATTCGCAACAACTTCTTCTGTCGGGATGGAGCCGAAGCTCATGCCCGTCCACAAAGGAATAAGCGACTCAATCGTTCTCAGCGATTGGGAAGGGAGCTTAATGAACTGATTCAAATTATCAAACAGCGCTTCGGAGCTAGGGATGAATAGACTGTCGAGAATCATCGCGTCGATCTCGTCAGTCTGCAGCGCTGCCTGCAGCGCTGTGCCTGCCCCCATGGAGAAGCCCCATACGATGACTTCTTCCGCCCCGCGGCCTCTGGCGTAGTCGACGGCGGCGATCAGCTGCTGGGACTCTTCCCAGCCGCCTGTGGCGGGCGCTTTATATTGTGTAGAGGCATAGCCGTAATCAAATAGAAGAACATTATAGTCAAGTCCGTGCATCAGGTTAGCTAATTCATACATCGGCACCCAGGACTCCTCGCGGTTGGCGCCGTAACCATGGCTGAATACGACGGTGCGCTTGGAAGACAAGCCGGGCTCTATACGGCTGTCCGCTTCCGAAGGGATGAACCAGCCGCTTATCGTTGTCCGGCCGCTCGCGCTTGGAAAGACGACATCCTCGTAAGCGAGTCCAAGCTCCTTCTCAGGATTGGATTTGAGCGGGGCAACATAAGGATAAGCAAGCATCCACGCTACGTAAGCGTGAAAGATAACGGTAAGCAGCAGGCATACGGCAGCTGCGGTTGCGATGGAGGCGATCCACATATTTTTAACGCTTCTAGGCTGTCTGCGGACGGCCGAGGGGTTGTTGGACTGCAGAGGAATCGTCTGCTGAAAACCGCCTTCTATCGGGTTAGGCGTTATAATCGTTGTGCTCATGATAGCCGGCCTCCTTTTTGTAAGCGGTTTATAAAAACTAGTTCTATTATCGTAGTTCGATTTAACGAATGTGTCAATTACTGTCGACATAATGTTAGTCGCTTGTAATAAAGCTGTAACGTATCATCTTTTCTTTACGGTTAAACGGCGAATGAGTTATACTGAATGAAAATCAATTTCATTTGATGAAACAGGACATTGTGGGAGGTGCAGCCCATGGAGGATGGAAAATCCACCGTCAGGGCAGTGGATCGCGCGCTTGATATATTGCTTTGCTTTACATTAAGAACGGACTGGGCGATGACGGAAATAGCCGAGCATGTCGGCTTGCACAAAAGTACGGTTCACCGTATGCTCGCAACTCTGGAGGAGAAGGGGTTCATCGAGCGCAACCCTGCTACAGAGCGCTATCACTTAGGATTGAAGGTATGGGAGTTGTCCGCTCACTTAGCGAAAGACGATGATCAAGCCTCGATCTGGCAGCCGGAGATGGAGCGGTTGAGAGATTTGCTGGGCGAGACGGTTAGCATTTACGTGCGTGACGGCGCCTATCGGATAAGAATTCAAGCGGTGCAGAGCAATCAGCCGGTAAGACGGGTAGCGCCAGTCGGCGTTCGTCTGCCGCTCTATGCCGGGGCATCAAGCAAGGTGCTTCTTGCTTATGCGGAGCCGCTCATTCTGGATTCGGTATTCAACGATCCGCCTTGGACGGAAAGCATCGATATTGAGCAGTATAAAAAGGGGCTGAACGAAGTGCGCTCGAACGGTTATGCGACGAGCTTCGAGGAACGCGAGACGGGAGCTGCTGCGCTGTCGGCGCCGATATTCGACCGTTCCGGCAAGCTGACGGCTGCGCTCGCCGTATCAGGCCCCGCTAACCGGTTGACCGAGGAGAGGATGCGGGAATACGCACCAGCGGTCGTAGAATCGGCAGAGCGAATGAGCATGATGATGAGATAAACGAAAGGCCCGGTGTATGCTGCTGCATATACCGGGCCTTTTGTTCACAAAAAAAGAGCTCCCGCCGTCAAAAGACGAAAGGGAGCTCTTCTTGTACTGAATAAGATTACATATTAGCGATCATTTGGCGAAGCACCGTTTGCAGAATGCCGCCGTTGTGGTAGTAGTCCACGTCAACCATGGAGTCCAGACGAACGATAGCAGGGAATTGGAACGAAGTTCCGTCTTCGCGAGTAGCTGTTACCGTTACTTTTTGGCTAGGTTGAACGTCGTTGGACAAGCCTGTAATATCGAACGTTTCGCGGCCAGTGATGCCAAGCGATTTCCAGCTGTCGCCAGCTTGGAATTGCAGCGGCAGCACGCCCATGCCTACCAGGTTGGAGCGGTGGATACGCTCGAAGCTTTCCGCGATAACCGCCTTAACGCCCAGCAGGTACGTACCTTTAGCTGCCCAGTCGCGGGAAGAACCAGTACCGTATTCTTTGCCGGCGATAACGACAAGGTTTTTGCCGTCCGCTTGATATTTCATCGATGCGTCGTAGATCGATTCTACTTCGCCTGTCGGCAAGTAAGTTGTTACGCCGCCCTCAGTGCCAGGAGCAACCTGGTTGCGGATACGGATGTTCGCGAACGTGCCGCGCATCATGACTTCATGGTTACCGCGGCGGGAGCCGTAGGAGTTGAAGTCTTTGCGTTCTACGCCGTTCTCGATTAAATATTTGCCGCCTGGGCTGTTAACGGTAATGTTGCCTGCAGGGGAGATATGGTCCGTCGTAACGGAATCGCCCATAAGCGCAAGCACGTTAGCAGCTGAAATGTCGGAAATATCGTTAAGCTCGGAACCAAGGTTCGTGAAGAACGGCGGGTTTTGAATATAAGTCGATTTCTCATCCCACTCGTAGCTTTCGCCCTCTGGTACGGAGATTGCGTTCCAGCGCTCGTTTTGCGTAAATACGTTCTCGTATTTGTCGCGGAACATTTGCGGGTTAAGGGAAGCTGCAACAGCTTCTTTAATCTCGTCGTTTGTTGGCCAGATGTCTTTCAGGTATACAGGCTGATCGTTTTGGTCGTAACCGATAGGGTCGTTAGCCAAATCGATGTTTACTGTACCTGCAAGCGCATAAGCGACAACAAGCGGCGGAGATGCCAGGTAGTTGGCTTTAACCTGCGCATGAACGCGGCCTTCAAAGTTACGGTTACCGGAAAGGACAGCCGCAACCGTCATATCGTTATCAAGAATCGCTTTGCTCACTTCGTCAGGAAGCGGGCCGGAGTTGCCGATACATGTTGCGCAGCCGTAGCCTGCAACATAGAATCCAAGCTTCTCAAGCGGATCGAGCAGGTTTGCTTTCTTCAGGTAGTCCGTAACGACCAGGGAGCCTGGCGTCAGGGAGCTCTTTACGTAAGCTGGCTTTTTAAGTCCGCGCTCTACTGCTTTCTTCGCTACAAGGCCGGCGCCAAGCATAACGCTTGGGTTGGAAGTGTTCGTGCAGCTTGTGATTGCAGCGATTACGACAGCGCCAGTACCCATAGGCACTTTGTCGCCGTTCGCATAGTCAACATCAACAGTTTGCGCGATTTTCTCTTCGCTCAAGCCATAGCCGCCTTTGTCGATCGGCGTGCGGATGATTTTGTTGAACTCTTCCTTCATGCTGTTAAGCTCAACACGGTCTTGCGGACGTTTAGGGCCTGCAAGGGAAGGTACGATCGTCGACAGATCAAGCTCGATGATGTCTGTAAATACAGGATCAGGAGTTGCATCCGTACGGAACATGCCTTGCGCTTTGTAGTAAGCTTCTGTAAGACCGATCAGATCTTCGCTGCGGCCAGTTTGGCGCATGAAATCAAGCGTCTCGCTATCGACAGGGAAGAAGCCGATTGTCGCGCCGTATTCAGGAGCCATGTTGGCTACTGTCGCACGGTCAGCTAGGCTGATGTTGGACAAGCCTGGGCTGAAAAATTCGACGAACTTGCCGACAACGCCTTTTTTACGAAGCATTTGCGTTACAGTCAGCGCAAGGTCGGTCGCTGTGGAGCCTTCTGCAAGGCTGCCAGTCAGCTTGAAGCCGATAACCTCAGGCATAACGAAGTATAGCGGTTGGCCCAGCATGCCAGCTTCAGCCTCGATGCCGCCAACGCCCCAGCCGACAACGCCAAGACCGTTGATCATTGTTGTATGGGAGTCCGTGCCAACCAGTGAGTCTGGATATACGACTGTTTCGCCGTCTACCGTTTTTGTAGCTGCAACGGAAGCGAGATATTCAAGGTTAACTTGGTGAACGATACCTGTTCCAGGAGGAACGGCACGGAAGTTGTCGAACGCGGTTTGCGCCCAGCGAAGGAAGCGGTAGCGCTCTTCGTTGCGCTCGAATTCTACTTTCGTGTTGTACTCAAGAGCGTCAGGCGAGCCGAATGCGTCAACCATTACGGAGTGGTCGATTACAAGGTCAACCGGTACAAGCGGGTTAATTTTTTTAGGATCTCCGCCTGCTTTTTTTACTGTGTCGCGCATTGCCGCCAAGTCAACGACAACAGGAACGCCTGTGAAGTCTTGAAGCACGATGCGAGCCGGGATGAATGGAATCTCCTTATCTTCGCGGCCATTAGCCCAAGTTGCAAGCTGCTTGACATGCTCAGGCGTAATTGCGCGGCCGTCGAATTGGCGAACTGCTGCCTCAAGCAATACTTTTATCGAGAAAGGAAGCTTCGAAATATCGCCAAGCCCTTGCTCTTCAAGACCGCCCAGACGGTAGTAAGCATAAGACTTGCCGCCAGATTCCAGCGTTGTGCGAACAGAATACTGATTTTGTTTGGACATCGTCATTCTCCTTTGTAAAATGGTGTTCAAGTTTCATTGTGTGAAACTCGATTTCAAAAATGCTCATAACCATATTATAGCGTTAATATACGCCGTTCGTAAAGTCCAATTATGTCCTATAAACTGCGGTTTATCCAGCAAAAAACCGATATGCGGAATATTACATGAAACGGCCGTACGCTTCATATACTTAATTAGTTTTACGACTTTGAGAGGAGGGTTTGCGATGCCGCGAAGGAGCAACCAGGGACCTGTCAATCCGACTAAAAAACGGAATGGAGCATCGTCAAAGCCGGCTGTGCCTGCGCCTAAAAACGAGGCTGTCGCCCGAACTCACGACATTAAGCCAAATGGCGGCGGGACGCTGCGATTGCGCTCCGTTCCGCTGATGACGCCCGGCCAGCAGCAGAATGGGAGGGCGAAGGACCCGGGGAAGGATGGCGGCCAAACGGTTAAGACGTCCTCGCTGCCAGCAAAGCATACGAAGCTGAACTCTTTGCTGCGTTCTTCGGATTATGCGCCGCACACGCACAGCGGCAAGCCTGTGGAGTGGAAACAATTTGTCAACCGTTATGTGAGCTTGTACAATCAAGCCGAAACCGAGCAGCACGCAAGAGTGCTGTCCGATTATGTGAGCGATGCCGAGCATTGCGAACGGCTTCGCTGCCGCTTGGAGCGGCTGCGCGAAAGAGATTTGCTGCGCGGCGCATTGCCTGCGGGCAGCGAGACGAAAGCCGAGCTCATTCGGGTCAATGAATCGGCGAACGAAGTATCCGTCCTTATCCGGCTCCACATTAAGCGAAGAATGGAGCAGCAGGGACGCTTCTATATAGAAGAAAGAGCTGAGCTTGAACGGGTATGGCTCGGTACGTCCGGCGGCATGTGGGAGGTTATGCGCGTCGAGCCTATTATTGCAGAACGCAGGCCTCGCTTTGGCGCAATGAACGAGGGGTGGCTCCCTGGCGAAGAAGCAGGCGAGCTTTCTTTCGCAGCGACTCCGTCTGTGCCCTATATAAATTATGACCTAATGCCGCAATTCAAAAACAAGCGGGCCGGAATTCGGTACAGGAGAGATTTGGCTGCCGCTTATGCGGACCGATGGTGGAATGAAGGGAATCCGGCGTATGAGCTGTTTGAGGTCAATTGCACGCATTATGTTTCGCAGTGTCTCTTTGCAGGCAATGCCCCGATGGACTATACTGGTAAGAGGGAAAACGGCTGGTGGTATAAGGGGCGAAGCAATGGCCGCGAATGGTGGAGCTACAGCTGGGCGGTGTCCAATTCGCTGAACCGGTTTTTGAGCGCAACAAGAAACAACGGCTTGCGTGCGGAAATCGTTCACAACGCGAACGAACTGCAGCTTGGCGATGTCATTACGTATGACTGGAACGGCGAAGGCCGCTTTCAGCACAGCACGATCGTAACCGCCTTCGATGCGTCAGGCATGCCGCTCGTTAACGCCAATACAGTCGCTAGCCGGCACCGGTATTGGGATTACCAGGATTCCTATGCTTGGACGGACAGAACAAAGTACCGTTTTTTTCATATTGCCGATCAGGTTTAAGGTAAGCTGCACAAATAGTTATTATTAAATATAGATAGTCTGCAATGCGGCTATGAATAAGAAGTAGCGGAGGATATGCCATGGGGAGCAAAATTAAAGTTGGGCTTGTGTACGGCGGGAAATCTGGGGAGCACGAGGTGTCGCTGCAGACGGCGTTTGCGGTAATGGGCCAATTCGACTACAGCAAATACGAAATTAAACCTTTTTATATAACGAAGCAGGGAGAATGGAAAACAAGCGCCGCCCGTACGTCGTGTCCGGAATCCGTCGAAGAGCTTAAGCACGAGAACGGCGATGCGCTGCCGACCAGCGAAGCCATTGCCTCGATCTTCCAGAAGCTGAGCGATCAAGCGGAGCCTAATGAACGGATCGATGTCATGTTCCCGCTGCTGCATGGCACGTTTGGGGAGGATGGAACGATTCAAGGGCTGTTTGAGATGGCTAACATGCCTTATGTCGGCGCAGGAGTGCTTGCTTCCGCAGTCGGCATGGACAAGATCTTAATGAAAAAGGTATTTGCGCAGGAAGAGCTGCCGCAATGCGTTTATCGTTATTTCAACCGTACGCAATGGGAGAAGGACGCTTCCTATTTCATTATGGAATGCGAGGTTGCGCTCGGTTATCCATGCTTTGTTAAGCCGGCCAACTTAGGCTCCAGCGTAGGCATTTCAAAAGCCAGCAATCGCGAAGAGCTGATCCAAGCCGTCAATTATGCGCTGCGCTTTGACCGTAAAGTCATTGTTGAAGAATTTATCGATGCCCGTGAAATCGAGGTAAGCGTGCTTGGCAATGACGAGGCGAAGCCTTCGCTGCCGGGCGAAATTATTTCCTCACACGATTTCTATGATTATAACGCGAAGTATACGGACGGCAAATCGAGGATGCAAATTCCTGCGGAGCTTCCGGAGGAGACGATCCAGGCTGTTCGTGATATGGCCGTTAGAGCGTATCAGGGCATCGACGGCTCCGGCTTGTCCCGTGTCGACTTTTTCCTTCGCAAATCGGACGGCAAGCTGTTCATCAATGAAGTGAACACGATGCCTGGCTTTACGCCGTTCAGTATGTATCCGCTTATGTGGAAGGAAACGGGGATTTCTTACAAAGAGCTGCTCGACACGCTTATCGAGCTGGCTTTCGCCAGACATCGGGATAAGCAGCGCATCGATTTTGCCGGCGCATCTGTATAAGTGCAGCGCAGGAAGCAGAAGCCAAACTTTATTTTGCAGAAAGAGGGATAGAATATGGGATTTCAAACAGAGTTCAATTCAGTTTGCAAATTCAAGTCTGAGCAGGAGCTGTACGAATTATTGGAGTATGGCAAGGGCAAAATGGTAAAGAGCGGCTTTCGCGTCTATCCTACGGGCCAAAAGGTTATCGCATATGCGCCATCCAATGAGGCTGTGGCGATTGTCCGCATCCTGGCTTACACCCCGGAAATCAATTTTCAAGGGGAGGAAGTAACTGGAGTGGAAATAGAATTGGTAAGAAAACTGACGAGTGAAGAAGCGGCTGTTCAAACGGCGTTGGCATATGAGATGTTCTTTGGAGAGCAGCAGTCCTAAGCGATGAAGGTGCGGTTCGGATTTGTCGCTATGAGCCTGCTGCTGGAAAATTGCTCGCCTTCTAGAACGATGACTTATGCGACATTCTCAAAGCTTGCAGACCGGGAAGCCGCCGTTCGGAGACTGGAGAAGATTGCGGAGGAGAATCT
>Ga0180215_1002082_pt1 | contig 20739 bp, 16 predicted proteins | sample eDN3rd37CBELigBY_FD_128871 | JGI IMG/M metagenome (GOLD analysis project Ga0180215, IMG submission 128871) | Enriched backyard soil microbial communities from Emeryville, California, USA - eDNA 3rd pass 37_C BE-Lig BY (version 2) (version 2) | ecosystem: Environmental > Terrestrial > Soil >... | reverse complement strand
GCGGGTCTTGGGAATCTCATGCCGGATCTCGTGCATGACTTCCTCGTAGAAGTACTCCATCATGCGCGACCAGTTGGAGACGACCCACTTGCGGTACGCCACGGTCTCGGTGCACCACTCGAGCGAGGTCCAGAAGTCGTGGGCGTAGGAAACAGCCTCGTCGACGTCCTCGGCCTGCGAATCGGGCACGGAGGCGAACGGGATGCGGCGGTCGTAGAGCGACTGGAAGGTCATCATCTTGCCGGACTTGGGCTTGCGCCACTGTCCCGCCGTGAAGTTGTAAACGGCAACGGGCTCGGAGTCGGGAGTCGACGGCAGCTCGCGGTAGGGGAAGAGGTACTCGCGCAGCGCCTCGAGCTCCTCGTCGCGCAGGCCCGGGGTGAACAGGCTCCACTTTTCGCGGCGGCTCCGGTACATCTCGGCCAGCGGATCCAGGCCGAGTTGGCCGCGGGAGTTGAACTCGCGGATGTCGGTCTTGAGCTGATCCAACTTGAACGTCGTGCCGGCGTTCGGCAAACGGCGCTCAACCGGCGGGGACATGGTCTGGGACATTGAGAGGACCTCCTTGTATCGCGTCTCGGACTCGGGTCGGACGCCGGAATGGGCGTGAACGACGCGTCTCGACGGGCCGAGAGGGGCGGTGGTGGCATGAGGCGACGCTTGGCCATGCGCCAAGCCTCTCCATTCTACTCGATCCCGCCACTTGGAGCATCCAAGGCCCCCGGGAAAGCCCTCCCGGGGGAGGTTGACAGCTCCGGAGAAATTAGTTCTAATTAGAACCGAATAGCCCCGCGACGATGGAGGTTTTCCATGATCACCAAGCGCCCCCATGACGCCCGCGGCCATGCCAACCACGGCTGGCTGAACACCTATCACACGTTCTCGTTCGCGAACTACTTCGACCCCCGGCACATGGGAGTCTCGGTCCTGAGGGTCCTCAACGACGACACGGTCGCCCCGGGCATGGGCTTCGGGACGCATCCTCACGCCGACATGGAGATCGTCTCGATCGTCCTCGACGGTGCCCTCGCGCACCAGGACTCCATGGGCAACTCCTCGGTCATCCGGCCCGGCGAGGTCCAGCGCATGAGCGCGGGAACCGGCGTGCGCCACAGCGAGTTCAACCCGTCCGAAACCGAGCCGGTCCATTTCTTCCAGATCTGGATCCTTCCCAACCAGAAGGGCTTGCCGCCCAGCTACGAGCAGAAGACCTTCTCGGAGGACTCGAAGCGGGGGCAACTGCGGCTCGTGGCCTCGCCCGACGGGCAGGACGGCTCGGTCGTCATTCACCAGGACGCGCGGATCTACCTGGCCTTGCTCGAAGGCGACATGACGCTCACGCAGCCCCTGCCTGCGGGCCGTCAGGCCTACCTTCACGTGGCGCGCGGAAACGTCCTCTTGAACGGCGAGCCCATGCGGGAAGGGGACGGCGCGCATCTTTCGGGCGAGGAAGAGCTGCGGCTCTCCACCCCCGACGCCGGAGAGGTCCTGCTCTTCGACCTGCCCTGAGGCAGGAGGCTAAGACATCTTCGTTGCTGCAGGCCAGCGAGCTATGGTGCTCAAGCCCACCATGGCGAGACTCAAGCCTTTCGCTCGCTGCCTTACGCAACAGCCGCAGGCGCTCTAGACGCGCAACGGCGCCCCCAGAAGCCTGGGGGCGCCGTCACACACGACAAAGGGAGAGCGTGGGCTCGAATCGGAATTCGAGGCCACGCTCTTCTCATAGAATGTTAACTCCGCGTTAATTCTCGAATCCTTGAAAGTTTAACCAGGATTTAATCTAGACCTGTTCGAGCGTCTTGCCGGAGATCTTGGCGATCGCCTTCCAGAAGCCGATGCCCATGGCGGTCTTGACCCGGAAGACGGCCCGGGTATGGGGCGGGTAGTGCTTGTCGATGAGGATCTGGCGGCTCTGGTACTCTTGCTTGCGCATCTTCTGAAAGGCGTTTCGCGAGGAGCCGCCCCCCAGGTGGACGACCTCGGCGTCATGAACGAAGTGCACCGGGTAGCCGACCTTTTGCATGCGCATCTGCCAATCGATCTCCTCGCCGTACATGAAGAAGGCCGTGTCCAGGAGGCCTACGCGGCGGACGGCGTCCATGCGGACCAAGAGGCAGGCGCCGGTCACCCAGTCCACCGCTCGGGTGAACGAGTGGTCCCAGTAGCTGAGGAAGCGGGTCTGGGCTCGGGGAGCCTTCCAGAACTGCGCGATGAGCTTGTTTTCGACCAGCGAGCCGAAGGTGCTGTAGAAGTTCCGGGCGGACGGCTGCAAGCTGCGATCGGCGTTGAGCAGCTTGGGGCCGCAGGCTCCGACCTCGGGGTTGGCGTCCATGTACTGGACGAGCCGGTCGATCGCGCCGGGTTGCACCTCGGTATCCGAGTTCAGAAGCAGGGCGTAGCGGCCCCGGGCTTCCAGGATGGCCTGGTTGTTGGCCGCCGCGAAGCCGAGGTTCTCTTGGTTGGCAATCAGCTCGACCCAGGGGAAGCGCTCGCGGACCATCGCTACGGAGCCGTCGGACGAGCCGTTGTCGACGACCCAGCAGGTATACGGGGTGCAGACCGTGGCCTCGACGCAAGCGAGGGTGCGGGCCAGCAGCTCTCGGGTATTCCAGTTGACGATGATGATATCGAGGACCGGAGCGCTCATGCGAGATTCCTCCTTCCTTCGAGCCAGCGTCGGGGCGGACGCGCGCTCAATCGTTGGGACAGGACCTGCGCGATCGCCTGCGCCCGATCCCGCCAGTCGTTCTGCTGGGCGATTTGCCAGCGCAGGCGGAGCGTGTCGTCGCTCACGGGGCGAAGCGCCTCCTCCAAAGCGGCGATGAACGACGCGGGATCCGGGGCGATCCAGGCCACGTTCTGGAACTCCCACAAGTCGGCGAACGGGGTCATGACCACCGACTTGCCGGCCGCGAGGTACTCGTTGAGCTTGAGGGGGTAGATGGCCTCGGTCTGGGGCGATCGCACGAACGGGATGATCGCCGCGTCGAAGGCCTTGAGGATGGCCGGCGCCTGCTCGGGAGGCCGCTTGCCCATCACGTAGACGTTGGGCAGCTTGCCGAGGATCGCGAGCTTCTCCTGCCAGTAGCCCTCGCTGGGCCCCACCAGCACGATCGACCAACTGGGACGGGCCAAGGCGATCCGCTCGATCAGCGCGTAGTCCACCCGCGACTCGAGGTTGCCCAGGTAGCCGATCCGCGGCGAGGGGATGGCGCCGAGATCGTCGGGTATCGCAAGATCCGGGTCCGTGGCCCGGTGGTACGCCGGGAAGTCCACGCCGTTCGGGACGTACAGGATATCCGGGCGGATGAGCGAACGGTCGTGGGCGAGCTTGCGCGAGCTCGCGAAGACCACGTCGGCGCGCTCGAAGAGGATCCCTTCCAGCTCGGCTCCGTGCCGTGCCAGATACGGCTCGCCCAGCACCTCGTCAAAACAGTGATACGCACTGAGGTTCTCGCCCAAGGTCCCCAGCAAACCGGCGCCCATAGGGAGCTCGAAGGAGATCCAGAGGATGGGATCCCGCATCTCCAGGCGATCCATGGCCCAGCGGACGCTGTGACGAAGCAATTGGGAGTTGGCGACGAAGGCGGAATCGTAGAGGATGCCGGAGTCCAGCCCGTTGATGGGTAGGGTGGGGGGTGGCGTGAGCACCCAGCCGTCGAGACCGTCGATCCCCCAGGAGCGCAGGGGGCTCTCCTGTCGTAGCGTCCGCGCCATCCGCGCGGCCATCTCGGGGTTCTGGCGATGCGTCCAGAGATCCTTCATGCTCAGGGGCCGATCCACGAACAAGACGCGGTTCGCCCGGGCGAACTCGCGCATCAGGAAATGCCCCGAGCTGGGCAGGTGTGTCTCCCAGGGCGTGATGGAGAGGCAGACGATGCTTTCGTTTCTCAGCATGACGCCCCTCGCTCGCGCTGCGCGCCCCCGGCGCGCCGGGAGCGCTTGGCGTCCGCCACCTGGATCATGAGGTTACCGAGGACCTCGGCGCCCCGCGCGTAGGAGTACTGGGCGAGCACCTTCTTGCGGGCGGCGGCTCCCAGGCTTCGCGCATGGGCCGGGGCGGCCATGAGATCCGAGAGGGCGTCGGCGAGGGCCTTGGGATCGTTCGGCTCCACGACCCGGCCGCAGCCGTCGAGCACCTCGGGAATGTCCGCGAGCCGGGTCGAGACCACAGGACAGCCCATGGCCATCGCCTCGAAGAGCTTCATGGGCATCTGCCCCAGGGAGGCCGGCTCGGCGCGCTGCGGAAGCGCCACGGCATCCGCCACGGCCAGGAACTTGGGCGTCTCCTCGGGGCTTTGGGTGCCGAGAAGCCGCACGCGCGGATCGTCCTCGGCGAGTTCCAGGGCGAAAGGCGTCTTGGGACCCACGATCAAGAGCTCCCAGCTCTGGTCGCGCAGGCGCCGCAAGGCCCTGACGATCTCGCCGACGCCCTTGTTGGGTTGCGCGATGCCTGCGAAGACCACGGTGAAGCGCTCGCAGCCCAGTTCCCGGCGCAGGGCCTCGCGGTCGTAGCGCTCGGGGTCGAAGCGCTCCGTGTCCACGTACTGTGGGGCCAGGACGAAGGGCTGGCCGGCGCGCAGCGACTTGGCGTAGCGCTCCTTGAAGAAGCGCGACACGGTCGTGGCCCCGTCTGCCAAGCCCAAGAGGCGGTCGAACGCGGCGGTGAAGAGGTAGTTATTGGGGTGTAGGAGGCGAGGCAGGGCGAAGGCGGCGTTCTTGAGGGCATGGCGGGAGTAGGGGGCGATCATGAAGGGCTCCCAGTCGTCGAGGTCGACCACGACCGGCAGGCCGCGCCGGCGCGCGGCCATGAGGGAAGTGCCAAACGACGTGGGGCGCGGCTTCATGGCGTAGATCACGTCCCCGCTGACCTGCTCGGCGAGCTTTCGGGCATCCTCGAGGAAGCCCGGCAACGGCCGGGCCGCCTGGGCCTGGTACGGAAAGTCCCGGGGCGCCAAGGGGTCGAGCTCCGAGGGGTCGAAGTGGTAGCCCAGCACCTCCACGTCGAAGCGCTTGGCCAGCACCCGGGCCAAGAGGCGTACCCGATAAAGCGGAGCGGTCGATTCGTCCGAGGCGATCAAGGTGATCTTCATCCCGATCTTCCCTTCGTTCTCCCGTTGCGACGCCGGTTCTGAGGGCCGGTTTGCTGCCCCCCGCTTTCCCGCGGAGGCGGGTGCTCGGGGCTGCTCGGGCGCGGGGGCATCGGACCGGAGCCGAGGTAGCCCGCAGGCCTGAGGCCATGGGGGAGGGCGGGGGCCGCGCGGCGGGCGATAGCCGGAGCGATCTCGCGGTGCTGGCTCAGCAAGGCCGAAAGCCCGATGGCCATGTAGAAGAACTCGGTCAATGGCTTCTGGACCAAGATATCGTTGGAGAAGGAGCCCACGATATAGCAGGTGAAGACCCCTAATAGCCCCAGGGCGACGGCCTTGAGGAAGGGATCCTTGAGCGCCAGGTAACTCTTGAGGGTCCAGTACCAGATGGAGGCCAGGAACCAGATGAAGAGCAAGAGGCCCACCCAGCCCAGCTCGAGGCCGTACTTGAAGTAGAGGTTGTCGGTGGGCACGCCGATGGTGGTGCCCGGGATCGGCTCGCCTCCGGTGATGGCCAGCCCCGAGGCGCCGGCCGTGTAGAGCCCGCCTCCGAAGGGGCGCTCCCAGATCAGCGGCATGTACGTGTCGATATAGCCCATGCGCACCTGGAAGGAGGCGTCCTCCACCGGGTTGGTCGCGGTCATCAGGCGGTCGAAGAGCCGGGTATCCCCGTTGAGGGCCAGGGCTCCCAGCCCGAGCCCGCCGGCCACCACGCAGGCCATGGCCAGCTTCCAGTTCCGGCTGACCACGAGCATCACGGCCACGCCGGCCGCCACCGCGACCATGGGCCCGCGCGAGTACGAAAGCACCATGGCGTAGAGGCATGGCATGGTCAAGCCCAGCAAGGCCCAGAGTTTCCAGCCCTTGGAGGTCAAGGCGAGGCCGATCAGCAAGAGGGCTGCCGTGATGTTGATGAAGCCGAAGGTGGCCGCATCGCCGACCGTCCCGAAGACCCGCACGTAGCCCTTGAGGACATGCGTGCGGTAGGCCTTCGACTCGATCAGCCACTGATGCTCCTGGTACAAGAGGCCATGGTGATGCTGCCAGATGCCGTAGAGCGCGTCACCGACCATCAGGACCAGGAAGACCTGCATGAAGCGTTTGATCTTCGGCGTGCCGCGCATGTAGAACAAGATCAGGAAGAAGCCCAGGAAGCGTAGGGTGTCGCGCGTGCCGTAGATGCCGAACTTCAGGCCCGGCGCCTCGGGGTTGAAGACCTGCAAGAGGAGGTAGCCACCCATGGCGAGGACCGGCAGGGTCAAGGGGGACTTGAACGCCCCCCAGCGTTGCGTTCGCAGCAAGTCGAGCCCCAGCCGCAAGGCCATCAAGCAGATCAGCCCGTCGAGGACGACGCCCATCTGATTGGAGTCCAGGTTGGGCATCAATCGCTTGATGAAGATGACCGTCGTGGCGTAGGCCAGGACCATGTAGACGCCGAACTCGATGTTCAGGAAGACCACCAGGGCCAGGGGCGCCACCGCCAAAAGCACGATGTGCAGGCGCTGGAACTCCGCGACCGAATGAGCCACGGCCAGGATGAAGGGAAGGGCCCAGAGCAAGGGCCCGATGATCGACGTCAGCCAGGTTCTTGGCCTGGATTCGGCGTGGCCCGCCTTCGCGAAGAGCGCCATCTCAAACCTCGGGCTCGGGCTTCCTGCGGAGGTCGAGGAGGTAGCCGATCACTCCTCCGAACAAGAGACTCACGATCAAGCCCAGGGCGAGCTTGACGGGGAGCTTTTGGCTTTCCGGCTTGGTGGGGGGAACGGCCGCGTCGATGATGGTCAGGGGCAGGGTCGCCGCGCCCGAGGCCGCCACGCGGGTCTCGCCGGCCCGCTGGCTGAGGCGCTGATAGTCCGCGGCCGCGATCTCGACCTCGCGCTGGAGCTGGGTCAGGGTCACCTGCGCCGAGGACGCTTGCTTCACCTTGGGCTCCAGTTCCTTGAGGGTGGAGTCGATCGCCGAGAGCCGAGCTTGGTTCTGGGCCAGCTCGACCTTGAGGGCGATGCGCCGGGCGATGACGTCCGCCATGCCTTGCTCGCCGCCCGCCACGCGCCGGGTCGTCACCGAGAGCTGGCCGTTGGCCTTGGCGATTTGCGCCTCGAGATCCTTGACCGAGGGGTGATTGGAGCCGAGCACGCTCTTGGCGTCGGCCAGGTTCTCTTGAAGGGACTTCAAGCGCTCGCCGGCCGCGTCCACCTCGGGGCTCATCATGACGGCGCTAGCGAGGCCGGGGTCGGCCTTGAGGCGCTTCAGCTCGCTTTCGACCATGGACAGGCCCGACTGGGCCGCGGCGATCAGCTGCTGGGTCTCGTCGCGCATGCGCCGCGTATCGGCAAGCTGCGCCGACAAGGCCAGCTGCGCCTCGGGCAGGGAGTCCTCCTTGAAGCGCTTGAGCTGCTCTTCGGCCGAACGCAGCCTGCGCTCGGCTTCCTGGGCTTGCTCCGAGATGAACTGGTTGGCCTTGCCGGCGTCACGGCCCGTCATGCCTGTGTAGTAGGCCATGAACTCGCGGACATGGGTATTGGCGAGCGCGCTGGCTTCCTCGGCCGAAAGGGCCGTGGCCGAGATCTTGAGCAGGTCGGTCTGGTTGACGCGCTCGACCTCCAAGCGCTTGGCCAGCTTCTCGGGAGGCAGATCCAGCGAAAGCGTCTGGATCGTGCGGTCGAGGACGGCGCGGCTCAGCATGATCTCGGTGAGGTTGCCCATGAGCGCTCCGGCCTTGAACCAGTCGATCGGGGCGCCCGTGGCCGAGATGCCCGAGGCGATGCCCGTGTTGACCGTGGTTTCGGCCTTGTAGGTCTTGGGGGCGGTCTTGACCATGGCGAAGACCGCGACCTCGGTGACGAGGGCGATCGCCAAAATCAACGGCCAGTGCCGCTTGAAAAGCCCCCCCAAAGCCGACAAGAGGGCGCCTTCCGAGCCGTTGACCAGGACCGGAAACTCCTCCTCGGGAATGGGCATGCCCTGGGGACGCCGCATGAGGGCCCCGTACGTCATGACGGCCTGGGGCGGATGCTCGGCGGCCAGCTGGGAGGCCATCGCGTCGAGCTTGGGAGTGATGCCGGAAAGAGCCTCGGGCAGCGGCTTGGACGTCCCGAAGTGCATCTGATCGAGCAAGGCGGTCGAGACCGCCACCTCGGCCGCCTCGGCGAACGAACCCGAGCTCTCGGCGGCCGCCAGCGCCGCTTCGTAGAGCCCCAGGGCGCCCGCGTAAACCAGGGACCGCGCGTTGCCGGCGCCCGAGGCCATGATGCGGGCGACCAAGTGCTTCAAGAGGGGAAGGTGAGCCTCGAAACGCTCCAAGGCCCGTTGTTCGAGGGCCCGCTGCTCTGGCTGCTTCATGGGTTAGCGCTCTCCTTTTTTGCCCGTGTTGGTAGGCTTGCCCGTCGGTTTCTCCAGCCAGGTCGACTGCCCCATCCGCTGCAGCAGGGTCGTCCAGGCGCGGTTGTACTCGCCTTCCGCTGTCAGGAGATCCACTTGCGACTGGCTGACGGCCAGGCGCGCCTTCAGGAGATCATTGATGCTCGCTCCCCCGCGCCCGAACAAGCGCTCGAGGACCACGACGTCCGATTGAGACGCCTTGATGGCTTCGCGCCGGAGGGCCATGAGCTTCTTTTGCGCGCTCCATGCCGCGTAGGCCTCGGTCACCCCCGTGGCCACCTGCAGCTTGACCAGGCGCAAATTCTCCTCGGCCGTCACCATCCGCGCATGGGCCGCGCGCATCATGAACGCCCCCCCGATCAGCTCGCCGATGTTGAGGTTGAGGTAGGCGCCCGCCGTCGGGCCCCCAAAGCCCACGGACCCCGGAGTTTGCCCGGGAGCGAGGCCCAGCCCCGCGCCGTCGAGCTGTCGGACGATCGAGACGTTCGCCGTCACCGAGCGCAAGGGCCAGAGCGCCTGGCTACCCGCCTCGGCTTGCGCCCGCGCCAGCTCGGACTCGGCGACCTTCACCTCGGGACTTTCCTTCATGGCCCGCGTCAAGGCCTCCTCCAGGCTCAAGCTCGCCGGAGGCTCGGGAATGACGACCGTCGGAGCGGCCTGGGCCGGCGCCATGACCGTCGAATTGCCCCAGAGCGGGATGCTCACGGCCAGCGCCATCAAGGTCTTGCGGAACATGCCTCCTCCTTTTTTCGCGTTCGACGGGTCTCGCTTGGGGCTACCGCGCCCCTCGCCTCAGCAAGAGCGCGGGCAAGGTCTTGAGCAGGATGGCCCAGTCCGTCCAGAAGTTGCGCGTCGCCGCGTAGACCGTGTCGAGCACCATGCGCTCGTACTCGCTGAGATCCGATCTCCCCGAGATCTGCCAAAGGCCCGTGATGCCCGCGGGGCATGCGAAGCGCAGACGCTGCCACTCCTCGGAGAGCTCCTCGGCCTCGTAAACCGGCAAGGGGCGGTTGCCCACCAGGCGCATGTCTCCCTTGAGGACGTTCAAGAGCTGCGGAAGCTCGTCCAGGCTGGTCTTGCGCAGGACGTTTCCCACGCGTGTGATCCGCGGATCGTGCTCCAGCTTGAAGAACGGCCCCGATCCGTAGGCGTTCTGCGCCTTGAGCTCGGCGAGGCGCGCATCGGCGTCCACGTGCATGGTCCGGAACTTGTAAAGCTCGAAGACCCGTCCGCGCAGCCGCCCGCGCCGGTCCTGGCCGACGCGCAGCTGCGAGTAGAAGATCGGCCCCGGGGAATCCAGGCGAATGGCCAAGGCCAAGCCCAGGAGCAAGGGCGCGAGCAAGAGCAAGGCGAGGCCCGCGAGCGTCATGTCGAGCCCCTGATGCAGTCGCTCACCCCAGCTCGCTCGCCGGGTCGACCCCAGGACCTCGGGGTCGACTTCGGGCTTGAAGCCGTCCTCGGTGAAGGAGCCCTCGGGGATCAGGACGGCGTCGGCGAAGCGCGTGGCCTTGCCGATCCGCACGTAGGGAAGCGCCACCAGGGCCGAAAGGGTCGCACCGCGCTCGACCCGGCAGCCCGCCAGGAGGACCGTGCCGTCCTTGAGGGTCGCCTCGCGCTCGACCCGGCAGCCCGGACCCACCCAGATGCGCGGGCTGAGCTTGGCCGAAGGATGCACCCAGGCCGTCGGATCCACGTAGCCTTCCTGCAAGGCCTGGGCATGGGCCGCGAGAAAGCCCCGAGGAGTCCCCAGCCGGGCGATTCCCGCATGGGAGACCCGGCGGACGGGATGCCCCGCGGCCTGGACGGCCTCGGCATCGAGCGGACCCTCGGCCGGCAGATCCGCCAGGATCATGGGCTCGATCAGGTAGGCCACGGATCCCTCGGAATCCGCGATCACGCTGAGCCAGGCCCCCGAGGCTTGGTGCTCGGCGACGAGCGCGCCCAGATCGGCGGGCGGCACCCCGTCCGCCGGCCAGAGCAAGGTGGTTTCCGTGACGAAGCGCTTGGCCTTCGCTAGGGTCCCCAGCACCCCCTGATCGCTGCGCTCCAGCCGCAGGACCGTCATGGGGGCCGCCTCGCGCCCTTGCAGGTGCCGATCCAGCCCGAAGGGGCGATGCCGCAAGCTCACCCAGACCTCGCGCGCCCCTGCCTCCGCCATGGCGTCCAGTTGCCGGTCGATCAAGGGGCGCCCCAGCAACGGCCAGAGCGATTCGTGAAGGTGAACCCCGAAACCGTCGGGGGACGAGGCCCCTGGATCCTCCGGCGATGCCGCCAAGATGATCGCCTTCATGGCTTACTCCCCGATCTCGAGCACCCGATGCAAGCCCGTCTTCTCCAGCAAGAGCCGGATCTCCGGCCTCAGACCCGTGAGCAGGACCCTTGCGCCCTCCGCGCGCTGGGTCACCTCCACCATGGCCGCCAAGCCCGGAGGCCCCACGCGCGTCGCCCCCGACAGGTCGATCGTCACCTCCCGCGCCCCTTCCGAAAGCGCCATGGCAACGGCGAGCTTGAGGCGCTGCGCCCCCTTGACGCCCAGGGCCCCGCGCACCTCGACGACCGCCTCCGTCTCGGACGGCCTGACCATGACCAGCGCGTCACCCGACGGCCGCACCAAGCCTCTCACCCCCTTCGCCAAGGCGGCCAGGGGCAGGGGAATCCGGGACGGCCACGACCGCGGGTAGCCGGTGATGGGACGAGGCGTCGATTCCATCCGTTGCACCCTCCTTCGACCTTCCATGCGACCCCCGGTAACCGCCCCCCATGGCTGCTCCGACGCTTCCCGACGCCTCTCGCCCCTCGTCGAGGGCGTTTGCACGGGATTTCGCTCGGACGCTGGCGCGGCGGTCCCCGCGTCGCAATCCCCCTCATCCTAGGTGGGGGATCCGCCGGGAGGCATGGCCAATCGCGACGAAATGCCCTAGGGGTTTTGCCGGGAAGACCGAGCGCATGCCGCTTCGTTTCGAGTAAGATAGGGTTACGCCTGCCAAGCGTGAGGACCCTCCGCCCCGCGGGTATACGAAAGCGACCACCCCCCAACGAGGAACCATGTCCGAGCCTGATTACTACGAGGTCCTGCAGGTCCACCCCAAGGCCAGCCCCCTCATCATCAAGAAGGCCTACCGGACCCTCCTCCTGGCCGGGTCCCACCCCGACCAAGGGGGCAACTCCGAGCAAACCCAACTGCTCACCGAGGCCTACCGCGTCCTCTCCGACCCCGGCCTGCGAGACGCCTACGACCGCCAGCGCAACCCCTCCGCCACCACCGGCCCTACCCTGATCGTCGCCATCTGCTCCCAGTGCGGCACCTACAACCGCGTCCGCTCCGAGACCGGCCTCCTCGTCGCCCGCTGCGGCCGCTGCAAGAAACCCATCGGCAAACCCAAGCTCCCGGGCAAAAGCCGCAAGCCCCTCCCCCCCAAGGCGATCGCCCTCGTCCTCCTCGCCACCATGCTCCTCGCCGGAGGAGGCTTCGCCTACTGGCTCTGGCAGTCCACCCGCGACCCCCTGCAACGCGCCATGCACCTCGAGGACCGCGGAGACATGCCCGCCGCCATCGCCGTCCTCGAAAGCCTCAAAACCCCCGCCGCCCTCTCGCGCCTCGGCCGCCTCTACGAAGACTCCGGCCGCCTCGCCGAAGCCCAGGCGACTTATGAGGCGCTTCTCGCCAAGGAGCCCAGCCCCCAGGCTTACCTCCTGCTGGGAGGCCTCCAGCTCAAGCGCGAAAACCTCTCTGCCGCCGAGCGCAACCTCAAGGAAGCCACGCGCCTCGACCCCGCCAACCCCACGGCCCTCACCCTGCTCGCCGACGCCTACGTCAAGGACGAGCAATACGACGAGGCCATCGCCTACTACCGCCGGGCCATGCCCCTCGACCCCGCCAACGCCGAACTTCCCTACCGCCTCGGCATGCTTCACCAGATCCGCCGCGACCCCGACCAGGCCCTCGCCGCCTACCGCAAGGCCCTCGGCCTCAACCCCCGCCACCGCGCCGCCTTGATCCAGCTCGGAACCCTGCTCGGCGAGCGCGGAGACCATACCGAGGCCCTCACCCAGTTCGAGCGCGCCGCCGTCCTCGGCTACGAAGACGCCGACCTGCACTTCCGCATCGCCGCCTTGTACCAGCGCCTCGGTGCCACCTCCGACGCCATCCGCGAATTCGACCTCGCCTACCGCCAGGCCGAACGCGATCCGCTCCTGCGCGAACGCATCTCCAAAGCCCTCTCGGCCCTGGGCGCGCGCCCCCCTCAGGACTGAGTTTCCCCCCTCGACGACGCCCCGAAGCCTCATTCCGGCCCGCTTTGCCCTGTGGTAAACTAGGTCTTTGCCCGCCCTTCTCGCACGGTATGGATTCGCGTATTGAGCATGCTTTCGGACCTCTTCGGTCACCTTCTCGCCCACCCCGACGCGGCCCGTCTCACTGACGGCCTCGCCCCCGGCAAGACCTTCACGGTCGGCGGCCTCACTCCGATGGCCTCCCTCTTCGTCGCCGGCGGCCTGCCGTCTGACGGCTGGCTGCTCGTGGCCCCCTCGGCCGAGGCCGCTCGCCGCTGGCAATCCGACCTCGCCTCCTTCGGCGTCGACGCCATCACCTTCCTCCCCGTCGAGGTCCCCCCTTACCAGGGCGTCTCCCCCGAGGAAGAACTCCTGCATGCCCGTCAGCGGGCCCTCGCGGCCATGGCCTCCGGCGAGGCCAAGCGCGTCATCACCACCCCCAAGGCGATCGCCATGCGCCTTCCCACGCCCGACGCCTGGCGTGATGCCGCGATCTCCCTCAAAATCGGGGAAACCCACTCGCCCGCCGCCATCACCCAGCAACTCGTCAAGCTGGGCTACCGCCCCTCGCCCGCCGTCTCCGACAAGGGCGAATTCTCCCGGCGCGGCGGCATCCTCGACGTCTTCCCGCCCCAGAGCGATCGCCCCGCCCGCCTCGAGTTCTTCGGCGACGAAATCGACGCCATCCGCCTCTTCGACCCCGGCTCCCAGCGCTCCGAGGAAACGCTCGACGAGCTCAAGCTCTGGCCGACCCGCGAGCTGATCCTCCCCGCCGAGGGCTGGGACGAGGCCGCCGCCCGGATCAAGGCCGCCACGCGCGAAAAGGTCAACATGCTCAACGGGGGCGGACGCCCCGAGGAAGCCAACAAGCTCAAGCGGATCGTCGACGCCGCCCTGGAGCAACTCGGTTCCTTCCAGTACTTCGAGGGCTGCGAGCTCTACGCCCCCTTCTTCGGCAAGCTCGGCACCCTCCTAGACTACGTCCCCGCGCAGCACCCGGTGATCTGGGCGGATAAGCAGGCCCTTTCGAGCGAGTACGGCTCCTGGGTCAAGCTGCTCATGGACACTTACTCGAAGCGCCTGAACGCCAACGACATGCCGAAGCTGCCCCAGCTGCTTCACCTCACCTGGGACGAGCTCCAGACCACGCTTTCACGGCATGCCCAGCTGGATTTGACGCCGAATGACGGGACGATCACGCTCGAAACCCACGCTCCGATTTCGTTCGGCAACCAGTTCGACCGTTTGGCCGACTCGGTGAAGGCCGCCGCCAAGTCCGGCGAGACCCTGATCATCGCGAGCGTCCAGCCCCAGCGCGTCTTCGCCATTCTCGACGAGCGCGGCGCGCATGCCACTTATGGCGGCCGGCTTCCCGAGCCCGGAGCCCCTTACGGAGGCACCTGGATCGTCCGCGAAAGCCTCAGCGCCGGCTTCTCCTGGCCGGATCTCGGCATCACCCTTCTGACCGACCACGAGCTCTTCGGCTGGCAGAAGCGGCCGGGTCGCAAGGAAAAGCGCCCCGCGCACGCCGGAGCGCAGATCGCGACCATCGGCGAATTGGTCGTCGGCGATTACGTGGTCCACGCCAAGCACGGCATCGGCCAGTACCAGGGCATGAACCGCCTGGAGGTCAACGGGCTCGCGCGCGAGTACCTGCTCATCACCTACCGGGGCGACGACAAGCTCTACGTGCCGGTCGATCAGATCGGCTTGCTTCACCGCTACCGGGGAGGCGCCGACGGCGCCCCGCGCATCAACAAGATGGGCGGAGCCGACTGGGCCAACGTCAAGAGCCGCGTCAAGAAAGCCGTCCAGGAGCTCGCCTTCGACCTCCTCAAGCTGTATGCCCAGCGGGCGGCGCAGCCGGGCTATGCGTACCCGGCTGATACGGTCTGGCAGTCGGAGATGGAGGAGGCCTTCCCCTACGACGAGACGCCGGACCAGCTCCGGGCCATCTCCGAGGTGAAGCGCGACATGGAGGCTCCCCGCCCCATGGACCGCCTGATCTGCGGCGACGTGGGCTTCGGCAAGACCGAGGTCGCCCTTCGCGGCATCTTCAAGGCCGTCATGAGCGGCAAGCAGGTCGCCGTCCTCGCCCCCACCACGCTCCTGGCCCACCAGCACTACCAGGTCCTGCGCGAGCGCTTCGCCCCGTACCCGGTGAAATTGGGCCTCATGAGCCGCTTCCGCACCGCCAAGGAGCAAAAGGAAACCCTTCGCGCCCTGGGCACCGGGGCCGTGGACATCGTGGTGGGCACGCACCGCCTGCTTCAAAAGGACGTCGACTTCAAGGACCTGGGCCTGGTCGTGATCGACGAGGAGCACCGCTTCGGAGTGGCTCATAAAGAGCGCCTGAAGCAGCTCAAGACCTCGATCGACGTCCTGACCATGAGCGCGACGCCGATTCCTCGGACGCTTTACCTGGCCCTTTCGGGCGCGCGCGACATGAGCTTGATCACGACGCCCCCGCGCGATCGCCAGCCGGTGAAGACCACGGTCAGCCCCTACGATCCCGAGATCATGCGCACGGCCATCCTGCATGAGCTGGAGCGCGGCGGCCAGGTCTTCGTCCTCCATAACCGGATCGACTCGATTCACCGGGTGGCGTCCGAGATCGCCGAACTGGTCCCGCAGGCCCGGGTCGTCGTGGGCCATGGCCAGATGAACGAGCACGAGCTCGAGGACGTCATGCTGAGCTTCCTGGACCGCGAGTACGACGTCCTGGTGGCGACCACCATCATCGAGTCGGGCCTGGACATCCCCAACGCCAACACGATCATCGTGGACGACGCCGATCGCCTCGGCCTCGCGCAGCTTTACCAGATTCGCGGCCGCGTGGGCCGTTCGGACGTGAAGGCGTACTGCCATTGCTTCTATCGGGCGGGCAAGGAACTGACCGAGGAGGCGCGCGATCGCCTTCAGGCCCTCCAGCAGTTCACGGCCCTCGGCTCGGGTTACCAGATCGCCCTTCGCGACATGGAGATTCGCGGCGTGGGCAACATCCTCGGCCCCGAGCAAAGCGGCAACATGCTCGCCGTGGGTTACGAGACCTTCATGCAGCTCCTGGAAGAAGCCGTGCAGGAGGCGCAGGGCGAGGAGGTCGTGACGGCCCGCGAGGAAGCGCTGATCGACCTCAACGTCGCGGCGTACTTGCCGGACGATTGGTTCGAGGCGCCCGCGCGCAAGATGGACGAGTACAAGCGTCTCGCCGCGGTCGCGAGCCTCAAGGAGCTGGAGCTGCTGGGGGCGGATTGGCGCGATCGCTTCGGGCCTCCTCCCTCGCCGGTGAAGAACCTCCTGCGGGTGGTCTCGTTGAAGCTGAAGGCCACCGAGGTGGGCGTCGCGACGGTCCGTTCGGATTCCAAGCTGATCCGGGCGGCGATCGCCCTTCCGCGCTCGCGCTGGGCCGATCTCAGCCTGCGGACGCCGGGCTTGTCGCGCTGGAACTGGGCGGAAGGGGAGCTCACCCTGGCCCGGGACGGCCAGGACATGCTCGTGGCCGTCGACAAGCTGCTGGATGCGCTGGGGGCCACGGCGCTGGCCGAGGTCGGCTAGCGGGCCTCCCGCCCGCGAGCGGCGACGGGTAGGCTGCACCGGCATCTCCGGCGCGGAGGCCGCGGGATTGCGGCGGGAAATTTTGCGGAGCGCTCACCCTGTCGGAGGAGGCGGGGCTCTGGTAAGATGTGCGGCAGGTGCATGAATCGCCGGGGCGTCATGGCCCCGCGACTGCCAAAACGCTTGAGGCATGACGGACCAACGCTCGTTCGACATCAGGCGTACCATGGATGGCCGACCGGCGTGGGCCGGGGGCTGAAGCGCCTGAGACGGTTTCGCAGCGTCGACGGCTTTCGCGAGGATTCCCGGGTGACCGGGACGCGAAGCGGAGCTGAGGAAACGACATTAGAGGAGAGAATTTGTTGAAGAACGCGAAGAAGGTCCTGCTGGGCGTGGCGGCTGCCGTCCTGGTGGGCGGAGGAGCTGCGGGCGCCACGTACTACGTGGGTCAGCAGAACGCCTACGTGGCAACGGTCAACGACCAGAAGGTCTCGGCCAAGGAATACAACAAGGCCCTCGAGGCCGCCAAGAAGCAGTACCAGGCGCGCTTCGGCATCGACTTCAACTCGCCTCAAGGTGCGCCGATGCTGGCCGAGCTCAAGGCCGGCGTGGTCGATCAGCTCGTCGAGCAGACCTTCCTCCTGGCCGAAGCCCAAAAGAAGGGCATCAAGCCGACCAAGGAAGAGATCGACGCCAAGATCGCCGAGATCAAGTCGCAGTTCCCCGACGACGAGGCCTTCAAGAAGGCCCTCGGCGAGTTCGGCACCACCGAGGCCGAGCTTCGCGAGCAGGTGGTCGTGGGCGTGACCATCGAGACCCTCATGAAGGACGTCACCAAGGATCTCTCGGTTTCCGAGGACCGCATGAAGGCCTTCTACAACGAGAACCAGGCTCAGTTCAAGCATGACGAGGAAGTCTCGGCGGCGCATATCCTGATCAAGACCGATGCCACCGCCAAGGACGTCAAGGAGGACGAGGCCAAGGCCTTGGCCAAGATCCAGGACATCCTCAAGCAGATTCGCGGCGGCGCCGACTTCGCCGAGCTCGCCAAGAAGCACTCCGAGGATCCCGGTTCCGGCTCGCAGGGCGGCGACCTGGGCTTCTTCGGCAAGGGCCGCATGGTCCCCGAGTTCGAGAAGGCCGCCTTCACCATGAAGGACGGAGAGGTCTCGGAGCCCTTCAAGACCCAGTTCGGCTACCACATCATCAAGCGCAACGAGTACCGTCCCGCCCGGACCGAGACCTACGAGCAGGTCAAGGACCAGATCCGCGACAACCTGCTCTCGCAGGAGCGCAACCAGGCCTTCCAGAAGTGGGTCGATGCCCAGAAGAAGGATGCCCAGATCGTCGTCAAGCCCGAATACCAGCGCCCCGCTGACCCGCACGCGGGCATGGGGATGCCCGGCGCCCCCGGCGCCGAGGGCGAAGCCCCCGTCGAGCTCGACGAGCACGGCCACCCCAAGGGCAGCCACGACTAGCCTTTCCCCTTCGAGCCTCCCGGATTTCCGGGAGGCTCTTTCTCATGCCGGAACGGCGCCGATCTTGGTATGCTAGGAACGGATCGCCTGGCGGTAGCTTGACCGCCTCAAGGCCCGTTACCTTACCTGATTGGAGCAATCGACATGGCCATCACCGTCGTCGGCCTCGGCCCCGGAGACCCGGGCCTCATCACCCTCGCCGCCCGAGACGCCCTCAGCCTCCCCAACCTCTGGCTGCGCACCGAGAAACACCCCACCGTGAGCGCCCTCAAGGATTGGGGCCTTTCATGGCAAAGCTTCGACGACTGCTACGAGGAAGGCCGCGCCTTCCACGAGGTCTATGCGACCATCGTCTCCCGCCTGCTCGCCTTGGGCGCCCAGGAAGACGTGGTCTACGCGGTTCCGGGCCATCCCTTGGTCGCCGAGGATACGGTTCACGCCTTGCTCAAGCAGACCGAGGTCCCGGTCACGATCGTGCCCGGCATGAGCGCCCTCGAGGTCATCTACGCCCGCCTCGGCATCGACCCCAACCAGGGCCTGCGGATCCTCGACGGCCTCGCCATGGAAGGCGCGACCCTGCAGCCCGAGGTCCCCACGCTGATCCTCCAGCTCTACTCGCCGGCCGTCGCCTCCGATATCAAGCTCGCCCTCATGCGTCATCTTCCCGACGACGCCGAGGTCGTGATCATCCGGGCCGCGGGCATCGAGGGGCAGGAGCGGGTCATGACCCTCCCCCTCTACGAGCTCGATCGCCTTCCCTGGATCGATTACCTCACCACCCTCTACGTGCCGCCGCGCCCCAAGCGGGGCCTGTACCGGGCCGTCGACATCATCGCCCGCCTGCGGGCGCCCGACGGTTGCCCCTGGGATCGCGAGCAGACCCCTCAGAGCCTTCGCAAGTACGTCCTCGAGGAGGCTTACGAGGTCGTCGATGCCATCGACCAGGACGATCCCGACGCCATCGAGGAGGAGCTGGGAGATCTCTTGCTGCAAGTGCTCTTGCAGGCGCAGATCTTCGAGGAGGAAGGCCTCTTCAACGTCGAGGATGTCGCGGAAGGCCTCGCCACGAAGCTCGTCCGGCGCCACCCCCATGTCTTCGGCGAGGATACCCTCTCGACCGCCGGCGAGGTCAAGCAGCGCTGGGAGGAGATCAAGGCCGAGGAGAAGGGTGCCGAGAACCCCGAATCGCGGCTTTCGGGAGTGCCCTTGGCCCTGCCGGCCCTCACGGCCTCCGAGAAGATCCAGTCCAAGGCGGCCAAGGCCCGCTTCGAATGGCCGGACGTCCAAGGCGTGCTCGAGAAGATCCGCGAGGAACTCGGCGAGGTGGAAGCCGAGCTGCCGTCGGGCGATCGCGAGAAGCTCGCGCATGAGGTGGGCGACGTCCTCATGGCCGTCGTGAACCTGGCCCGCTGGCTGAAGGTGGATCCCGAGGATGCGCTGCGGCAGACCAACGCGCGTTTCACGCGGCGCTTCCGCGAGATGGAGCGCCTGGCGGGCGATCGCTACGACGCCATGGACCTCGACGCCCTCGAAGCCCTCTGGCAGGAAGCCAAGCGCAACGTGGGGTGAAGCCTAAACTTTTTGGCCGCTCCAGCGAGGAAGGAAGAAAGCAAGCAAGGTAGCATTTCGGGAAGGTCTGCGATCGAAGGAGGCCCGCCATGGCCATGCCCCCGCCGTCTCCCGCTTCCGACTTCCGTTCCGAGCCCCGCACGTCCCAGCCGGCCTCGCTCGCGGCCTGGCTGGCGGGACTCTCCTGGGTGATCGCCTTGCTCTTGATCCCGCTGGCGCTCTTGGCTCTGGGGATCGAGGCGGGCCTGATCGCAGGGAAACCCCATGGTTAGGCCGCAAGGAGCCGTCTTCTGGCTCGTCCTGGGCGCGCTCTTCGCGCTTCTGCTCAATGCCTCGGCCGTCTTGTTGCCGGTTGGGCTGATTGGTAGCCCCCTGCATGGGCTCGGGACGGCCTTGGCGCTGGGATGGCTCGGGACCTCTTGGCTGATGGCCCCTGCCGTTCGGAGTTGCTGGACCGTAGGGAGTATGCTATTACTCGGAGTCCAGCTCGCGGGGATGGCTTTCGGGGGGGCGCAGGTCGTCGCGCTCGGAGCACTCCTCGGGATGCCGCTTTGGGCGCTCACGGCGGCGCATCCGATCGCCCGGTTGCCGGGCCTCGGGATGGCGCTGCCCGTGGGTTCGACCGCGGCGCTGGCCCTGGCGTTCTTCTTGGCGATGGCGGATCTCGCGCGACCCGCGGATCCCGTGGTCCACTGGGGCTGGGTCTATGCCTGGGGCCTGACGGTCTTCTGCGTGGCGCTCTGGCACGCTTGGGGATCCGACTTGCCGGAGGACCGCCAGCACCGGGCCGAGGCCGTTCTCCTGGGCTGGATGGGCGCCGTGCTCGTCATCCCCGTGCGCCTCGCCCTCCTTCCTTCGCTGCCGGCCGAGCATTTCGGGGCTTTGGCGGGAGTGATGGACGGAATGGCGATCGCCTTGCTCTTCGTCTCTGCCTGGGCGGCCCGTCAGGTTGCCTCGACTTCGCGACTCAACGAAAGGAACCCTCAATGAAGCACAACATCACCGTTACGGACCACCAGCTCACCATCCTGCGCGACCTGCTCGAGGAGCGGCTCGAGGACATCGACGAGGAGATCACCTTCTACACCGAGAACCCCAAGGCCCTCGAAGAGGACGCCGAGGGCGAGACCCTCAGCATCGAGGACTACGAGGACTACCGCGACGAGGTTCAGACCCTCCTCGACAACCTCCCGGAGCCCAACGAGGCCTAACCCCTGAGGCCGGCTGAGACCCTATGACGCAACGCCCCCGAGCCAGGCTCGGGGGCGTTGCGTTGTGCGCCCGGCACGGGCGCAATCTAGGAGGTGAAAGTCCTCTACGGGGGGTGGTCCCCCTAACCGTTAGCCGAAGGCAAGGGCGTCACCGCGAGGTGGGGTCTGGAGGAAGCCGGAGGC
>Ga0180215_1002081_pt1 | contig 20745 bp, 23 predicted proteins | sample eDN3rd37CBELigBY_FD_128871 | JGI IMG/M metagenome (GOLD analysis project Ga0180215, IMG submission 128871) | Enriched backyard soil microbial communities from Emeryville, California, USA - eDNA 3rd pass 37_C BE-Lig BY (version 2) (version 2) | ecosystem: Environmental > Terrestrial > Soil >... | reverse complement strand
GCAACGGGATTGGAATTTGGCGGATACGGGGGCGTTTGCCGCCTTCGAGCAGATCAAACGGCATCTAGAGCAGCGCTACAATGAACATTTACGTATCGAAAGCTTAGCCGAGAAATACAGCATTTCGGCTTCTTATCTGCGTAAGATTTTCGTGAGGAATACAGGAATGGGACCGAAAGAATATCTTAATCATTTACGTAATCAACAGGCATGCCGTTATTTGCAGTTTACGAACTATCCTATTAAGGAAATCGCGAAGCTTTGCGGCTATTTGGAGGAATTCCATTTCAGCAAAATGTTTAAACAGTTGAATGGGGTATCGCCTAGCGTCTATCGAAATAGTCAGAGGGACAAGGCATCAAATTAATAATCCTGTTTTCGAAACGGCCTCAGTCCAATGGATGCAGTTCAGGACTGAGGCCTTTCTGATGGAATTTCAGTCAACAATAAATCAATAACGCGTTATCGAACGAAAAAGATGCCTCTGCCCTATCCCCCCCCCGTTCACCAATTGTCCAAATTATCCATTGCGTAAAAATAATTATTTTGATACTATTTAGACATCTAATGATTAAAATTTAAGATATTAGACATATTATAAATAGATTGGCGGAAGGAGCCTGAGAATATGTCAGCAAGAATGAACGGCAAAGTAGCGTTGATTACGGGCGGCGCGTCTGGAATAGGCTTGTCCGCAGCAAATTTAATGGCAAAGGAGGGTGCTAAAGTAGTCATTGCCGATTTCAATGCCGACGGGGCCGAAGAAGCGGCAGAGCAAATTAAAGCCCAAGGCGGCGAAGCGTCGGGCGTCTTTCTAGATGCCGGAGATGAAGCCTCCATTAAGGAAGCTGTTGATTTTACCGTGCGTCAATATGGCACAATTGCGACCCTCTTCAACAATGTCGGCCTGACCAACCTGAGAAAGGATTTGGATGTCGTTAACGTTGATCTTGACGAGTGGGATCGTCTGATGAATGTTAACTTGAAGAGCGTGCTGCTCGGGGCGCGATTCGCTATTCCTCATATGATTGAAGCTGGCGGCGGCTCAATTATTAATACAGCTTCCATGGCAGGCTTTGCAGGCGATGCGGTTCGGGTCGCATACGGAGCTTCGAAGGCTGGAGTAGTAAATATTACAAAATATATCGCTACTCAATATGGAAAGCATAATATTCGATGCAACGCCGTCGCGCCTGGACTGATTTTGACGCCTGCAGCGAAAAATAATATGCCGTCTGAGCTGCTGGATATTTTCGCAAAGTATAATGCTTTACCCTATCACGGCGAGCCGGATGATATCGGATATACGGTTCTGTTCTTGGCATCTGACGAATCCAAGTTTATTACGGGACAGACCATTCAAGTTGAAGGCGGACATTATATTGCCAACCCGACGGTTCCTGATTTTGAGCAAATGATAAAAATGTCGCAGAGCCAATAATTATCTGAAGTCTATACAAGAGAATGGTTCAATTAAATTACGTTAGGAGAATGAAAAGTGGGTAAATTAGATAAAAAAGTAGCTATCGTGACGGGTGGCGCTTCAGGCATCGGCGAACGCATGGTTGATTTGTTTGCGGCAGAAGGCGCTATTGTTATTGCCGCGGACATCAATGAGGAGGCGCTGGAAAGAGCAAGCCAGAAACAGAATGTATACGGCATGAAATTAAATGTGGCCTCTGATGACGATTGGGCGGCGCTAGCAAAGGAAGTCAATGAACGGTTTGGCAAAATTGATATTCTGGTCAACAACGCAGGCATTTCATCTGAGAAGCCATTCCAAGAAATCAATATCGATGATTGGCAGAAGATGCTTTCCATTAATGGATTCGGGCCATTCGCCGGCATGAAGCATGTCACGCCTTATATGGCAGCCCAAAACAAAGGCTCCATCATCAATATTTCTTCGTATACCGCTTTAATTGGCCAAGGCTACAATCACTACTCGGCATCCAAGGGTGCGGTGCGCGCAATTTCTAAAGCGGCTGCAACAGCATTCGGACGCCAAGGCATTCGCGTAAACGCCCTTTTCCCGGGGATCATCGAAACGCCAATGACACAGGCTTTAAGCACTTCTAAGGAGCTGCTGGATCGTCTAATCCAGGCTACCCCTCTTCAGCGTTTAGGCCAACCGGATGATATTGCCAAGGCGGCACTATTCCTGGCTTCTGATGATTCTTCATACATTACAGGATCTGAGATTGTTATTGACGGTGGATACTCCGCACAATAGCGTGTAAAATAATGACAGTCCTTAATAGTAGGGCTGTCACTATTTTTACCAGGGAGGATCTCATGAAAGAGCAAACCATCTTTGAACTCATACACGATATGGACAAGTTCACCAATCAATTGATTGTGGAGTGGAATAAAGTATTCAATGAGGACCTCGGCGTCTCTCATCTTCTTGTACTCGGCCATTTAAAGCATAATGGAAAGAGCCGGCCTTCCGATATCGCAAAAATATTAGGTTTTACCCCGCCTACGCTCAGTTATTTATCGGAGAAGCTTGTGAAAAAAAAATATGCCGTCAGATTGGTAGACGAGACCGACCGCCGGACCGTTTATTTGGAAATTACCGATTCAGGCGCTCAAATTCTTAGAAGAGCAACGGTGGAGGGACAGCGGCTGCGCAGAGAATTGTTCGAAAAATTATCCGAAGACGATCAGGAGCACTTGGCAAGAATTTATAAAAAGATGAATAGCGAAGAGTAAATGAGAGCGCACGCCTGGCAGGCAGCGCTCTTTTTTGAATTTTGCTTACGAGTTCATCGTATCTTTTTCGTGCAAAAATAGGAGGTTTCTTGAAGGCATACAAGCAACGATCTAGAATATATGAAAATGCATTGCCCCAATTATACTGGAGAACACTATAATGTAATGGAGCCAGCAGTAAAGGAGATTTTTTGCTAAGGCAGACAGGAGGGAAATGAATGGGAAATACCGATAAGTTTGAAATGATAGCTAATACGTATGACACTCCAGAAAGAATCCATATTGCACAGGTATCATCAGATGCTATCCGTGCCTATTTAGTTGATGTTAAAGATAAAGATGCTATTGATTTTGGCTGTGGAACTGGTCTTGTCGGAATGAACTTGACTGACGAATTTAAATCTGTGCTTTTTCTAGATACATCACAAAACATGATTAATCAAATAAAGCAAAAAATTTCTGATTTTAATATTCAGAATGCAGATACGCTATGCTTTGATATTGAAAAAGAAGCTCCGTCTGGTTTTCATGCTGACTATATTTTTATGGCTCAGGTTCTGCTTCATATTCATGATGTTGAATTCGTTTTATCAAGGTTATTTGATGTTCTGAATGTAGGCGGGCATTTACTTATCGCAGATTTTAACAAAAATGATAAAGTTGTTTCTGATTTCGTTCATAACGGATTTGATCAAGCAGAGCTGGCTGATGTTATGACTAAAATAGGGTATAGGGATATTCAATCCAAAACCTTTTATACAGGAAGCAAAATATTCATGGGACAAGATGCGTCTATGTTTATTCTTGATGCTCAAAAGTAACGGCAAGTTTTTCGTACGATTGTGCTAAAAATTTTTTTAGTGCGTCCGTATGATTTTCAACATGCTGCACGTCTTAAATAAGGAAGAACAGGAAGGGACTGATGCCATGTCTGAATCTTTCGATCCGATTGTGGAAGAGACTCGAGCATTACATAAGAAATTCGAAGAGTTGATCGAGCCGCATCGCCAATCTCTCTGGAGATACTGCCGTTATCTAACGGGTTCTCCATGGGATGGCGAAGACTTATTTCAAGAAACGTTGTTGAAGGCTTTCGCAACGATGGCCCAGATCTGGCATCCGCTCGCATTAAAGTCTTACTTGTTCCGAATTGCCACAAATACGAGAATTGATGGGGTTCGGAAGAAGAAGGTTCCAATGGACACGTACGCAGAAGTGGATCTAAAAGAATTTCCCGAAGAAACGGTTGATCCTTTGGAGGTTATAGAGGCACTTGAATTATTGGTTCAATATCTGCCACAAAGGCAAATCGCTGTGTTCCTACTCATGGAAGTATACGGGTTTACTGCATCCGATGTAGCCGGAATGGTACCCAGGGTTCCAGGAATATTCGAAGAAAGATATGCTAAAGGGTTCCTTCAAACACAGAGGACCGGTTTTACATGTTTCGTTGGAGTTTTTGTGGGGCCGGAAAGTATTCGTGGTTTTGGCTGAGACTGAGCTAGGGCTAGCTCTTCACGATATTCGTGAATTTGATTTCGAGAACAATCGGATTGTTTATCATCGAGGCTATTATTTTTGCAAAGAATTGTTGATCGAAGCAGGTAAAACACTTAACGTGCCCGTACAGCTGCAGAAAGCTCCAAATCTGGATTGGCGAGAGAAAAGATAGTCTCTTAAGTTCATGCCGAGCGAGCAGCAGGAGCGTTTTGGTCATTTGCATATCCTGCATTTGCTTGCTTCGTGCCCGCTAATGATATCGATGAAGCGGGGTTATTTCGAAATAAAAGTAACAGCACCCTCTAGATCAAGAGGGTGCTGTTTTTACTTTAATATTCTCCTTTGATTACAAAAAACGAGCCCCGAATGGTTCCGGCTAATTTAGACTTCTGCCTAGCGAACTTAAACTTCTCTTCTAACTCCTTGGGCACTTCCATCCCCTCGGAAAGCTTAAAACCAACGGCTCGCTTTTTAGGGTCATCAACCGTGTACATGACGTTGACCGAAAGCCCATCCTCATAAAAGACATAGGCAAATTTGATATTTTCCACTTGAAAGCGCGATGTCTCTAAAGGCTTGGCCGCAAACTCAATATTGCGTTCTTCTTTCAAAATCCGGTTCACATAATCAAGGGCATCCTGACTTTCGCTAGCGGGAATAACCGTAAATTCATGCTTGTATTTGTTCATAAAGTAGCGGGCTTCATTGGCGCGTAAGCCAGCAAGCGCATCAACTACGGGCGAAGTCTCTAAACCAACCGTGGACACATTATTAAAATCAACGATGTACGACATTTCTATTTCTCCTTTTCTCTCTTTATTTCCTAACGACAGGAATCCACACCTCGCCATATACGATACCGTTTCGCTGTCCCATCTCGACCGTTGTATTTGGCCCGCCAACATAAGCATAATTTGTCGCTTCCGGCAAGGCTTGACCAAAGGCAATGCCCGTGAGCATATTGCTCAGCTCGTCAGACGTCGCCGCTTCCCCTTTAACGACGAGGTATTCTCCCTTAGGGAATTGAATAACTCTGGTTGCTTCTGGCAATGTTGCCTCTGTCATGACGCCGGCATAGTGCATCATCTTGTTATTCACCGCTTCGTTCACGACGAAAATGTAGTCATTTGCAGCTACGGCTTTTAAAGAGTCAAGTCTGCCGTCTTGTTTAACGGCCGACCAAAAATCTGTCTTCTCCTTGTTTATGCCGGCATAGTCTGTGTAATTGCTTTTCAGCTCCGTTCCGATACCTAAAACGATAAAGCTGTCTTTTTCCTCAATCGTGTAATTTGCCATGTTCAAAACCTTCCTTTTCATCAAATTTAACAAATTGTTTTGTCTTTTTACTTGATGGGTTTATAATAACTTTAAATCATGTCAAAAAATGATACTGTTTAGAGGGATCCGATGAAAAAGGTTGAACGAATTAATATCATCATGCGGTATATCAACAACCGCGCCCACTTTACCATTTCTGAAATCATGCGTGAATTTAATATCTCCCGTTCGACAGCTATTCGAGATATTAGAGAAATTGAAGCTATGGGGATGCCGCTTGTTGCTGAAGTTGGGAGGGACGGGGGTTATTTTGTGATGAACAATTCTGTCCTGCCCACTGTACGCTTTACCGATAATGAGATTAAAGCTCTTTTTATTGCTTTTATGGCGACAAGAAATCAACAGCTCCCTTATCTAAAGAGCCGTCAGTCTTTAACGGAGAAATTACTAGGCCTCATCTCGGAAAACCAGCAGGATGACCTTGTTCTTTTAAATCAAATGTTGCTTTTTGAGGGGACTAATCCACATAATCCCGATCTTCTTGATCTGTCAGACCTGCCTCATCCTATGCTGGAAAAGCTCATCCAAACTCTTCTTTTAGACAGCTATTTATTGGTCTCCGTCGAAGAAGAGAGTGAAATAAAATCGTATCCCATTTATCTCTTGCACCTTTATCGTGAAAAAAGCTTTTGGCAAATTGAAGGCTTTGACTTGGACGAAGAAAAAAGGCGGATTTTTTCCGTCGACAATCTCACCGATGTAAAACCATACCCTTCGAAAAAAAGAGTAAGCAAGAAAAAAATTTTAGAACAATTAAGGAAGCAGGAAGAAGCGATCAACCTCGTACTTGAGCTCGGTCCAAAGGCGATTGCCCAGTTCAAAAAATACCATCCTTTAAAGTTTTCAATTGCCTATACGAATCCTTACCAAACCACGGCCATCTTAAAGACCTTTATCCATGTTCATCATTCCGATGAATTGGCCGAAATAACAAATTGGCTGCTTTTCCTGGGCGGGGATATCAAGGTAAGGGAAATGCCAGAAGAACTCTTAGAAGGCTTACAAGAGAGATTATCCCTATACTGCCCATAAGCAGTTCCATTTAAAACCTAAAGAATGGTGAACTGGAACTGCTTCACTTAGCGCTGGCACCTTTTAATTATATTCTATGCTAAGTTACTAAAATCTTCATATAATCTCCTCCGCTATAGAGAAGGAGGCTTTATTATGGCTTGTTTTAGTCATCAATCTCCGATGAAATACAGCAAGAAATTTGTCCATTAACCGTTACCCAAAATGCAATTTAGTACACAGAGAAGTTTATACAGTTGTCCCGCCAAAAGTGGAGTATTCATTAACAGAACAAGGGCTTCCGGGGCCTGCCTTTAAGCTTTCTTGGTTATAGATTACATTGAATTAAGGCTGGTTTATGATATATTCAAGCATATACGGCTTAGTCCCTAACGACAGACCATTGAGAGAAGGAAGTGCGAACAATGAATCTAGAAACGGTCATGCAAGAGCTTGAAGCTCTCAGCAAAGAACGAACGAAGAAAATTTACATGTCCAATGGCGCACATGAGCCGCTTTTCGGTGTGGCTACAGGGCAAATGAAGCCCATCGCAAAGAAAACCAAATTAAATCAACCCCTGGCTGAGGAGCTTTATGCTACTGGAAATTACGACGCCATGTACTTTGCCGGCGTAATTGCTGACCCCAATGCTATGACCGAAGCAGATTTTGAGCGTTGGATTGACGGGGCTTATTTTTATATGCTGTCCGATTATGTAGTTGCCGTAACCTTGTCTGAAACAGATATTGCACAGGAGGTTGCCGATAAATGGATCGCAAGCGGGGAAGAGCTGAAAATGTCGGCGGGCTGGAGCTGTTATTGCTGGCTTTTGGGCAATCGTCCGGACAGCGAATTTTCCGATAGCAAGCTTGCCAATATGCTTGAAATGGTGAAAAATACGATTCACGATTCTCCTGAACGAACAAAATACGCGATGAACAATTTTATGTATACCGTAGCGGTATCTTATGTGCCTCTCCATGAGCAGGCCGTCAAGACTGCAAAGGCGGTAGGGCCCGTGGAAGTGAACAAGGACCAGAAGAAAAGCAAGTTTCTGAACGCTTCCGAAAATATTCAAAAGGCAGTGGATAAAGATCAGCTTGGTTTTAAGCGAAAATATGTAAGGTGTTAATGGCAGGTTCATCGAGAAAAGCATTTCCTTGAAATGGGGAATGCTTTTTTTTATATCAATATTGCACGCAGCTCCTCTAATTCGGTAATAACCGCTAGGGGTTGAGAATCTTTTGGCACATGAGGCGGTTGGCTATTCTTTTTATTTAACCATATCGCTCTTAATCCTTGTTGGATTGGTGCAATAACATCGTTTGCCCAGGAATCCCCTACGATAAGTATCTGATCCGGGGGCAAAGCAGCCCTGCTCAGCACATGGTGATAAATTTCCGGGCTTGGCTTACTGTACCCAATATCCTCGGAGATGAACACATACTCTTTTGCAAAGACGCGATGCAGCCCAATTGCCTCTAACTTATCAAGCTGCCAGCCTCTGCCTCCGTTCGTCAAGACTCCTGTTTGATAATGATTGTTTAGCTCTGCTATGAGTTGGTTTACTTTCACATTGGGCTTCATATTTTTCTTGCCTATTGATTGGTAGAGGTTTTCAAAGCTAATCGCTGTTTCTACATCCGAAGTCTTTCCCATTTGCTCCATCGTGCAGAGAAAACGGTTAATCCGATATTCGTCAACGGATATTTGATGGCTGTCCAATTTCTGGACTAGAAGCTGATCGATGTTATGAAAGACTTCGAATACATCGTTAACGTTCATTTCTTGTGTGAAAAAATGATTTCTAAAGGTTTCCTTAAAACTAATGTCCCGATAGTCGTCAAAATGCACAAGCGTATCATCTAGATCAAACAGAACCAGTTTAATTGGACGCATTTGTTACTCTCCCATTCATAATACAGTCTCCTGAACGATTACACCTATTATCATCACACTATTTCCATTCAGGCCCATTTGAGGAGGAAAGTCAAGCATATATCTAATACGAATATAATCAATGTTGATGTGATGCTGGCAAAACGAAAAATGAGCGTAACCGAGCTTTCGGAGAGGGTGGGAATAACGATGGCTAACCTTTCTATTCTGAAGAATGGAAAGGCAAAGGCGATTCGATTATCCACGCTAGAGGCGATTTGCAAGGCCTTAGATTGCCAGCCTGGAGATATTTTAGAATACAGAACCGATGAAGAGCCGAACGGATGAACGGCGGCAGCCGATGCAGGATAACCTGCTAATGACAGTCAAACTGTGCCCCTTCTGGGCATACTGTCGTACAGATTATCCTGCATTGTTATTTTCTTACCCTATCTGCTGCTCTCATGTATGCGCCGCTTCATTCTTCCAATAAACGTGGAGATTGCCGCCCCCTTTGCCGTTCCGGCAGCATAAGCCCAATCAGCACTCCCGCGCAGGCCGGAATCAGCCAGCCCAATCCGATGTTATACAAAGGCAAGTACTGATTAAAGAGGCTGTGAAGCTGAGCTACACCGAGCGGCGTATCCTTAAGGCCGTCGACTAGGCTAACGAGAAAAGTCAGCAGCAGGCTGACTCCGTATACGGTGCGCTTGCCTTTAAACAAAGCGTGCAAAAACGTCAGTGCGATGAGCACAATAGCCAGCGGATATAGGATCGTCAGGACAGGTACGGAAAACTCGATTAGTTGCTCTAGGCCGATATTGGCCAGCAGGGCGCTAACAACACTCAAGACGATGCAAATGCTTCTATACGACATCCCTGGAATGATGTTGTGAAAATAGCTGCTGCAAGCGGTCGTTAAGCCGATGCTGGTGGTCAGACAGGCAAGCAGCACGATGATGCCGAGCACAAAGCCTCCGAACGTGCCGAAATAATGGCTGGTCACCGAATTCAGCACCTCGCCGCCATTGGCGAGAATACCGAAGACGGTTACGCTGGTAGCGCCGATATAAGTAAGCGAGGTATAGATAACGGCGAGCATTGCAGCTGCAATCAAAGCCGCCTGGAAGCAGACGGACAGCATGCTTTTACGTTCGCTGACCCCTTTCGCACGTATAGCGTTGATGACGATAATGCCGAATACGAATGCCGCGAGCGCATCCATCGTCAAATACCCCTCTTGAAAACCGTTAAAAAAGGCTTGGGAGGCGTAACCTGCTTCCGGTTGCTGAGGCACGCCCAGCGGCGACGCAACGGCTGCTATGGCCAGCAATGCGATGCAGGCTAGCAATAGAGGTGTCAGTATTTTTCCTACAATATCAACCATTCTTGCCGGGTTAATGGAGAGGAGCAAGGTCACACCGAAAAATAAAATCGTAAAGACCGCCAATCCTAACGGGCCATTCTCCGTTTCGATATAGGGCTTAATGCCAATTTCATACGAAATGCTGCCGGTTCTCGGCATGGCGAACAACGGGCCGATCGTTAAGTAAAGCAAGGTTGTGTAGCCGAAGGCGAACAAAGGATGCACGCGGCTGGTCAATGCGAGCAAATTTTTGGTGCCGGAAAAGCCGAGCGCCAACGTTCCAAGCAAGGGCAGGCCGACGCCTGTGATCAGGAAGCCCAGATTGGCCAGCCCGTATTGATCGCCCGCGTTTTGGCCCATCATCGCCGGGAATACGAGGTTTCCAGCTCCGAAGAACAAGGCGAATAGCATGAGTCCGATTGTCAAAGTGCTGCTAAAAGGAATGCGTTGCATAGGGTGTCTCTCCTGTGTTGAAATTTACGTTTATTATTTACCAATTTTGAAATTCGATCAGAAAGCTATGGCAGCACCTCAATATTGTTTTGAATAAAATTCTACATAATTCGATAAAAATCGACATCATTCATTATAGTGCCGAATGGAGGATAAATCTATTTAAACAATGTGGTAGCATTCAGGCAGCTTGTTAATAAACTTCTGCAAGCGAATAATTAAAAAAGCTGACTATTCGCAGTGTCTTGACACCGAATCGCCAGCTTGTTGTGAAGATTATCCTATACCATCACTTTCGAATAGTTAAATACTTGGATGCATTCTTCCTTGCGGTATATAGAATATAAATAAGGTTTCTGCAAAAGGAGTGCTTGTCAGCTGTACATGGCCTTGATGCAGCTCCGCGATATCCTTGACGATCGCAAGCCCCATTCCGAGCCCTTCGCCTTTTCTTCCTTCATCCGCTCTATAGAAACGTTCAAAGATGCGATCACGCTCCTCGGGAGCAACGCCTTTGCCGCGATCCTTCACTGTAATGGACACACCGTAATCATCTTTCATGAGCCCTATTCCAAGATAATGCCCCTCGCTCCCGTAACGAATCGCGTTGTCCAGCAAATTGCGCAAGGCGCGTTCCACAAGAGATGCATCGAAAATGGCCTCTATATCTTGCTCAGGTATGCCTACGTCAATATTGAAGTTCTGGCCATCCAAAAATAACAGGTAGTCCGCTGCAACCTTCCGCATCAGTTCGGATAAGTTATGCGGAGCAATATGAAGCTTAAGTGTATCCGAATCCTGTCGCGCGATGTCCAGCAATTGATCCAGCAGCCTATCCATGTAGCGGGATCGTTGCAGAATGATTTTAGCGCTGGACTGCAGTTCGTTTTCGTCGCGATAAGTGCCGGTGCGTATCGTTTCGGCATAGCCCAGAATTGTGGTTAACGGTGTCCTCAAATCGTGAGAGAGGCTGGACAGCAGCAGCTTGCGCCGATTTTCGAATTGCTCGATTTCACTTGCCTGGCTTTGAATTCGCTGCGCCATCGTATTGTAATGTCGGGCCAGTTGTCCGATTTCATCCTTCGACTTGTCCTCGAGCATGATCATATCGCTCCGGAAACCGACTTGATTAAGCGCATCGTTCAGCTTGCCGATACGCCGATTAATGGAGGAGAAGAACCATAAGGATAGCAAATACGGCACCAATGCGAATAACAGCAGGGGCAGGATAAAAATCAACAGAGCCTTAAATGTTCGCATGAAGAAGTAGAGCTGTCCCTCTTTCATCGCTTCGCTCGGTAAACTTAATAATAAATAATAGGACTCTCCATTATTGTCAACGGAGTAGGCGAGAGTGATCGGCTCATTTTCGCTCCAAAGATTGCTCGGCATATTCTGAAAGCGATCCGCTGCTTGCTTGAAATCGTACCGTTGCGATATACCGGAAGTGTCATAGAGAACCTCTCCATCCGAAGCGACCCATTCCAGGCGCAGAGCCGGATTCCGGCTATGAACCTGATCCAGTATGAGCTGAATTGCATCTTTGTCATGAACGTTAAGCTGCTCGATGGAACGGAGCGACTCAGAGGAAATGACATTTAATTGCTTTAAATCATAGCCGTTGTTCCAATACCCCCCTAAAAAAACGAGGGAAAGCAAAATAAATAATACAAAGCTGCTTACGGCGCTGATCAGCATGACGATCCAAAGCTTTGTACGGTTCTTCATCGTCCATCTCCCGAAAAACGATATCCGACACCCCGAACGGTACGAAGATGACGCGGCGAATCAGCAGAATCATCGAGTATGGCGCGCAGCCGGCTAATAAAAACACTTAAGTTGTTGTCGTCATAATTGTTATGTTTCCATACATGTTGATAGATATCTCTTTTGGTGAGCACACGGTCTGGGTTTTTCATGAATAGCTGCAGGAGCTCGCATTCGTAAGGGGTTAAAACATGCTGCTTCCCGCGGTTGTGCAGCACCAGGTTTTTTATATCGAGAACGAGGCTGTTCAATTGTACAGTTTCCGACTGTTGGTCTGGCAGAGGATGATGACGCCTTAATTGGGCTTGTACCCGGGCGAGGAGCTCAAGCGGACTAAATGGCTTGGTGAGGTAATCGTCAGCTCCCAAGCCAAGCGTATCAATTTTGTCCTGCACCTCTCTTTTTGCGCTAAGTGCGATAACAAGCGTGTTGGCATTTTTTTCGTGCAAATGGTGAAGCACCTCGAAGCCGTTGCCGTCGTCCATCATTAAGTCCAAAATCATTAATTTAACGTGGCTCTCCTTCAGCCGTTCAATTGCCTGCCGACCCGACTCGGCTTCGATTACTTGCAGGCCTGTCCGTTCCAAGTGAATTCGTATCAGCGAGCGAATATCCGGTTCGTCATCGACAACTAGAATTTGATGCATAGATTAGGCCTCTCTTCAACAAATCGTCTTTCTCCCATTATATCAGAAGGATTTGAAGCAAATATGAATATCATAGAGAAACTTATTATTAAATGGTAGTATTGCCTTAATAGACAGCGGAGACCAAGTAGCGCTGGAGAGGAGAACAATATGCACACGAAAGAGAGCTTGATGAAACAATTAGAACAAATGGGCATTGATCGCGAGGGGACGGTGCTAGTCCATTCTTCGATGAAGAGCATGGGGCATGTCGAGGGTGGCGCAGACACCGTTCTGGATGCGTTGACGGCGTATATGAAGGATGGGCTGCTGGTGCTCCCCACGCATACGTGGTCTTTCATAAATGCCGATAACCCGAAATTCTACGTTGATCAGTCGCCTTCCTGCGTCGGCATATTGCCCGAGCTGTTTCGGAAGCGGGCCGATGTTGTCCGCTCGCTGCATCCTACCCATTCGGTGGCTGCTTTAGGCAGGGACGCGGTTGTTTTTACTGGCGACGATCATCATTTCGATACGCCATGCGCCAGAGGCTCCGCTTGGGGAAAGCTGCTTGACCGAAAGGCGGCTATTTTGTTAGTCGGAGTAGATTTAAAGCGCAACACCTTTATACATGGCGTAGAAGAGTGGGTGGACATTCCGGGCAGGCTAACGGACGATCGCGAGATGCTTTATACGGTATTGTCCGACGGGACGGAAATCTCAGTGCCTTCGCGCAGACATTGCGGGCTGCCGTGGTCGGAGCATTTTTGGAAGGTTGACGAGGTGCTTGAACAAGCAGGCGCGATGTATAAAGGGCAGCTTGGCGATGCTGTTGTCAGGGTTTGCGATGCGGCAGCGATTTCGGATATCATCACGGAGATGCTGAAGGACAATCCGGATTTGTTCTCGGATAATGAGCCGCTTGACCCGTCTTTAATTCCTTCATAGGTTCGGTTATAATAGTCACATTCCTGAGAACGGGAGGTGATACTGATGGCAATCAGAGATTGCCGGATTGGGAAGTCTCATGCAAAGCCGGAATGGGAGGCGATACTTTGCATGGGATGGCTAGCGTTTACAGACATCGCCTGATAAGCATTTATCGTTTTCTAATAGTTGGCTTTGCACCTTATTTTCTTACTAAATAAAAATAAGGGGCTGACGTCCATGTGTGAACCATTTATTAGAAACCATCAATATAATTTTATTAAAAATCAAGCAGACTCCGTGCTTTATGCACTCCGAACGGTCGGTGACCCAAAAATATTGGCATCAGTTCGACTCAGCGCGCAAACCATGGTGACTGAGCTGTTCCCAGATGTAAAGGACAGCCGGAGAACGATGCTGGAATCCATCTCGGAGTTGATAACAGCAGACGATTTTCAAAAGTACCTGCAGTCGCTTGAGCCGTATCTGATCCCATTCCCTCAAATTACCGAGAAGCAGATTCGGAAGCTGTTTCCGAAAAACAAGAAGCTGAGGCTGCCGAATCTTGAGCCAATTGACTTCCGCTATGTTTCCTATTTGAGCTGGACCGATATCGCAATCAATAAAATGTTCATCGTGTATCATGATGGCGAACAATTCGCGGGCGTCGAAGGGCGGTTTACGCCAACCAATAAAAAAAGCTACTGCTTCGTATGCAACAGATACGAGGAGCTGGCTTTATTTACGGCGATAACGAAGAAAAGGCCGGCAAATGCTTCGTCTGACTATTACAAATCGGTCGGGAATTATATATGTTTGCATGGCCATGAGTGCAACAAGAACATGAAAGATGTTTCTTCGCTGGAAAGGTTCATCGGCTCGGTTCTAGGATAGATAACGCAAGGAAAGGGCGGCTGCGGCCGCCTTTTTTTTGTTGAAAATCTGGAAGTGTAGCTGCATATTTTAGCTTAAAAGATTTCATCATAGTATAATGAAAAAGCATGATATATAGATATGATGGAGAGGAGCTGCTTATAATGGCACAATCATTAAAAGGAAAAGTCGCGTTTGTAACCGGAGCGGCAAGAGGCATCGGGAAGGCTACCGCTATTGCATTAGCGCATGAAGGCGTAAACGTCGGATTGCTGGGCAGAACAGAGACTTCCTTAAAAGAGGTTGCTGCAGAAATTGAAGCTTTGGGCGTTAAAGCGGCCTATGCGACAGCCGATGTCGCATCTAAAGAACAAGCGGAAGCAGCCATTGGCCGTTTAACGAATGAATTAGGCGCTGCTGATATTTTGATTAATAATGCGGGCATCGCCACATTTGGCACGGTTTTAGAGATGGACCCTGAAGAATGGAAACGTATGATTGATACAAACTTAATGGGTACATACTACGTTACGCGTGCAGTGCTGCCTCAATTAATCGAGAAAAACGGCGGAGATATTATTAATATTTCCTCTACAAATGGGTTAAGTGGAGCAGCTACCTCGAGCGCTTACAGCGCATCCAAGTTTGCTGTAATTGGTTTCAGCGAATCCCTTGCGCAAGAGGTTCGCCGCAACAATATTCGCGTATCGACTTTAACGCCAAGCACAGTGGCGACAGATTTGGCGCTGGACTTGAGCCTAATTAAAGAAAATAACGAGTCCAAGTTTATGCAGCCTGAAGATATTGCAGAGTTCATCGTGAATCAATTGAAATTGAATCCGCGTATATATGTGAAAACAGCAAGCTTCATTGCAACAAACCCTTTTTAAAGGCTAAATAGATGAGTGGATTAAAGAGTTGGTTATCTAGAACATAGATAATAAACTCTTTTTTCTATGCATTTGAAGATCGCGAGCTGATTGATATTCGGAGACAATCATCTGTAAAATAGAGAATAGACATCATAAGAAACGGCGGCGAATCGCCGGCAACAACAAGGAGAATGCATATGGATCCCGATTACAAGCAATTCTTGCTGGACAGCAAGGAAGCCTATCAGCAAACGATGTTTGGTGCGCTGGATATGCGCATAACCGAATGTACGCCAGAGCGCGTCGTAGCAACGATGCCGGTAGGCCCGGCTTCTAAGCAGTATTTTGGGGCGCTGCACGGCGGGGCTTCTGTCGCGCTTGCGGAGACGGTGGCCAGCGTAGGCACCTTCCATCTAATTGACAAGGAGACGCAGCTCGCCGTAGGGATGGAGATTAACGCGAACCATATTCGTACGAAATGGGACGGGATCGTCACCGCGGTTGCCACGCCTTTGCATAAAGGGAGAACGACTATGGTCTGGGATATTAAAATTACGGACGAAGAGGGCAAGCTAATCTCTGTGTCCCGCTGTACAGTGGGCATCATACCGAAAGTAAAAGGCGATAAATAAGCAAAACAGAGAAATAGTGCTCTATAGGGGGAATTGGCTCTGTTAGAGAAAAGGCTGTTGTCAAGTTTTGATCGTTTGATGTCTTATGTTGAACGAATCAATGGACTGAATGGCGGCACTTCATGTGCGCTATTCGCGATACAAAGCGATCATGTCGTGGCCGAATATTACGAAGGAAAGCATGCACCTGAATATTCGGCGCGTCCTACTGCCGCCGACTCGCAATTTAACGTAGCATCCGTCCGCAAAAGCTACATTGGTTTGGCGGCAGCATGGGCTCTCCACAGCGGCGCTATTCGTTCGTTTGATGATCCCGTTATACGCTACATTTCGGCAGACGCTGAAGATAGCAAGCATTTGCAAAAAGTAACGATCCGAAACTTGCTGACTCATACACATGGACTGGGTAGGGATGGGGAAGGGCGGCTAGTGCAACGCTTTGAAGCGGGTACAGATTGGGATTACAACAATGTGGGCATTCGCCTGCTTACTGAATTGATTCCGAAAACGACAGGGAGATCCATTGCCGAGCTGCTCAACGAGAAAGTATTCCAGCCGCTAGGCTGGAGAGAAACCGGCTGGCGCACCGCTCCTTCCGATCTGCTTGTCCCTGTTGTTGATGACTCAGGAGCATCTCTTCTCATTGATTCTAATGGCGACGGATGCGAAGGCAATTTATTCGTATCGGCTAGAGAGCTTGCCTATTGGGGATATTTGCACTTTAAGCTCGGGAAAATCAAAGGCGATTCTATTGTCCCGGAGAGTGTGATTCGAACTTCAATTTCTCTTCAAACACCAGCCGGGCTGCCTGCAGATCTTCCGCGAAACGGGTGCTTATGGCTTGTTAAGAACGGCGAGTCTCCGCAGAGCTTGATTGGCCACGATGTGCCGGATAACTCCTTTGAAATTGTCGGCCTTTATGGGCCGCTTGTGCTCGTTGTTCCTGAGCTTGATCTTGTCGTCGTTCGAATGGCTAATCGAGTGGGGAACTATGAAGACGAAAAGGGCACCTACATAGAGTACCTTAAAGAGTTCAGTAATAAGGCTGTTCATGATGCAAGAGAGACGCTCGTTAATAGCCGCATATTAAGATAAAAAGACAACAGAGGGCGGTCGATCCTTCGGAAGGGCTGGTTAAGACCAAGACGACGCTCGCTGAAGCTCGCTAAATCTCATCGTGCCATTCGCAAAAAGATGAAACAAAATAACCGGCTTCCATTTGCCAACCAAAATTTCTAACGCCGTTTCTACTTTTTTGCATTCATTACCCATTGCGCTTCCTCCCCGTAACGACAATTGGTTTCCTTTTTGATACTAGGTTTAATTGAAGTAACTACTTTTGATATTCATACCTAGAGGTTATTATACTCCCATGAGCTGATGTTACACAACGGAGGCCGATTATAACTAGAGGAGAGTTGATCGCATTATGAATATTGCACTGTGGGCTATACAAGGGATTCTAGCATTCATGTTTATTATGGCTGGCATGATGAAGTCCCTTCAGTATGAGAAGGCCAAGGCTAAAATGGCTTGGGTAAGCGAATACCCGAAAGGATTCGTTGTTTTTATCGGAGTAGCGGAGCTGCTTGGCGGGATCGGGCTGATCGTGCCTTACGCGACGGGCATTGCGCCTATCCTGACACCGCTTGCTGCTATCGGGCTTGCTGTCATTATGCTGTTATCTGCCGTGTTCCATGCGAAGCGGAAAGAAAACCAAGCCATTGGCTTGAACGTCATCTTGTTGGCGTTAGCGGTATTCGTCGCCATCTTCCGTTTCTAATAGCGTTATGGGAACCGAATTTACGCTATGACGAAAGAGGCCGCCCCGCAGCGGGCGGCCTTTTTTATATGCAACCAAACCTATTAAAGTTACAGCTTCACAACAATTCTTCCGCGCGCCGCGCCTTTTAATAAAATGGGGAGCGCTTCAGGCAGCTCTTCCAGCGTAATTTCCTGTTGAACGAACGCCTCCAGATTTGCAGGCTTGAGATCGGTCGCCAGACGATGCCATATGTTCAGCCGGGTATCCATTGGACAGTACACCGAATCGATGCCAAGCAAATTGATGCCTCTCAAAATAAAGGGATAGACCGTTGCCGGCAGCTGCGCTCCGGCCGTCAGTCCGCTGACCGCTACGGAGCCGCCGTATTGAATTCGGCTTAATAGGGCCGCGAGCGGCTCTCCGCCTACCGGGTCGATAGCGGCTGCCCACTTTTGCTTGCCTAGCGCTCTCAGCTTCCCGTCGTAGACTTCCTCGCGCGCAATAACCGCAGCAGCGCCGAGGCTCTTCAAGTACGCTTGCTCCTCTTGCTTGCCTGTGCTTGCTTCAACCTGATAGCCGAGAGCGGAAAGAATGGAGACCGCAAAGCTTCCGACTCCTCCGGTTGCGCCTGTCACAAGCACCTTTCCTTTATCGGGAGCGGCTTTGTTGTCCACCAGCCGCTGAACGGACAGCGCGGCTGTGAATCCGGCGGTTCCGATAATCATGGCTTCTTTTAATGTCAGCCCTTTCGGGAGCGGAACAATCCATTTCGCCGGAATGCGGGCATACTCGCTATAGCCGCCGAAATGAGAAACGCCGATCTCATAGCTTGTCGCAATGACCTCGTCGCCCTCTTGAAAGCGCGCATCATCCGACGACACGACGACGCCGGCTAGATCAATGCCGGGTACTTGCGGATAGCTGCTTATGATGCCGCCATTAGGCAGGGAAGCAAGGCTGTCTTTATAATTAACGCCGGAGTAGCGGACGCGGATCAGCACTTCTCCTTCGGGCAAATCTTGAAGAGACAGCTTTTGTATCTTAACCGAAAACTCGTCCTCTTGTTTATTTACGACCAACGCATGGAAGGGCTCAATCATCGTTCATTCTCCTCTCGATATATGCTGCATAAAGCTTGCCGTGTTAAGATTCTAGCAAAATTCGTATCGTTAACGGTAGTGTTAAAAGTACTTGAAAAGCGTAAACATTTAGGAAATGGCGACAGTCGTAATACTTCCGCCCTGTTCGCATGATGAGCGTTATGTGACAATGGAGACATCAAAGGTTCAAGACGATCCGTTTTGACCTTTGGCCTTCAGGCTATTGCGATCCTTCCTTCTACATTCAACTAGGCGAACTAGGGTTGCAGCTTTCCTGAAGGATTTTTGTTTGAAAGGAGGCATCCCGGCTATTCATCTCCTTCCTTTTGGGATCAGGACGATGGCTGGCCTGGAGTCTTATTATGATAAATACGATCTATTTAAGAAGAGCGAACAAATGGATTGTGAACAGCGGGCAAGGACTTCACCGCCTTTCGGATGCCTATTTGGCCACGGCAATGAAAAATATCGAGAATCTTGGCTTTACATTCTCGCACCCAATCATGCATGCAGTTCGTACCCTATCTGTGGACCAGTTCGAAGCGTTCTATCATCAATTGGTTGCCGATCTAAGGGTGATGGCAGGCGCTCATGTGGAATATAAGCCGATGTACCCCGATTTTCCTGAGCAGGTTATGCAGTTTCATGATGCGGAGCTTTATTTGAATGCGATCATACATTATCTTACTTTGGATATCCCTGAGTATGCGGATAAAGACCGGCTGCCTTTGCCGGACAAGAGAAATCTAAAAGTGATCGATCTTGGAAGCAAAGCGGAATTCAATTTGATGATAGGGCGGCTTATTCAAGCGAATGCATCGATCTCCGAGACGGATAAGGCTGATATTGATGCTGCTATTGCGTGTGCTGATTTGGATGAATGCGACGAGATTGTTCCATCGGAAATTCCGTACAAGGAAAATGCGGCATTTGTGATAAGCTCCTTATTGAAGCACGGCAAGGCAAATGTGAAGCTTCTCGGACGGTATATCAAGACAGCAACCGACGTTCTGCGATTGGCTGTAGCTTGGTCGGATGGCGATGCGAGTCTCGCTGAGGCAACGCGTTTTCGTAAATTTAAGCGCGCCGAGAGACGGCTGCTGCTTGGCTTGCTGGAGCAATGCGATGGGTTAACGGAGGATATGCTGAGATATAAACAGCGCTGGATTCGTTTAGGCGAAATTCTGCATCCTTCGGAATACAAGCATCAATTTACGCGGTGCAAGGAAGCTTTTGATATTATTCGAAACAATAAGCCGTTTACGACCTTTAACGGGAGCCTCGAACTGGCTTTTCAATATCGTGATGTCTGGACTTTGATCGAACTATTAATGCGCCGTCCAGGCGAATTCGCAAGACGATTGGATCAACTGCTGCGAACAACCGAATATAAGGAATATGTAGCGCTGGCATTTGGCGAAGTCGCGAATCAAGTATCGACACCTGTGTTATTGCAGATAAAATCTCATTTTGAGCATCGCAACGAGCCTCAGGAGCTGCGCGTCTTTTTCCCAAAAGGCAATGTGGCCAAAGCCTATGCCATTTCGAATACATTGCCTAAAATTGATGCAGAGGTATGCCAGGAGATCGTGCAAATATGCGATCAGACGCTTATACAGCGGTTTTCAACACTTTCAGGCCTTGGGAATATCTATGTCGATGAACGCTTGAAGCAGTTTCATGTTCCGTTCTCCCAAAGATCGGCAAGCAAAGCTTTGCGCACGATCGTAAGAGGAAGCCGGCTGCCGCTGCAGGAGGGCGATACGATTCGCTTCTTCAACTGGTGGAAGGAGGGCACGGTGAATGGCGAGCCTACGGGCCGCGTAGATATCGACCTGTCCGCTGTCATGTATGACCGAAACTGGCAATATGTCGAGCATATCTCTTATACAAATTTGCGGTCCTCCAAGTACCGGGCTGT
>Ga0180215_1002080_pt1 | contig 20753 bp, 11 predicted proteins | sample eDN3rd37CBELigBY_FD_128871 | JGI IMG/M metagenome (GOLD analysis project Ga0180215, IMG submission 128871) | Enriched backyard soil microbial communities from Emeryville, California, USA - eDNA 3rd pass 37_C BE-Lig BY (version 2) (version 2) | ecosystem: Environmental > Terrestrial > Soil >... | reverse complement strand
TGGCGCGTGGGTTCGTCCCACGCGTGGAACTCGCCTCGGTGAAGCAGAAAGAGCGTACGCTTGACGTCCGAGAAGGACGGTGTCGGCTGAAAACTGTCGACACGCTTTAAATGGCCATCTCGGCGTCGGGTCGTCGCGTCGTGAGACGCGGGCTCCATCTTCGTGATGAAGCGCGTTCCTTCACTCGCTCCGGACGTCGTCCTCCGGAAAGAGGAGGGTCGGCGTGTGAACCCAACGGCCGTCGCTGCCAATCGGCTGACCGATCTCACCCGACGTGTTCACGCCCCAGCAATACACTTCCAGCGCTGCGGTGACGCCGCACGTCTGTGTCTGTCCTTTCGACAGGCTCTCGAACCGCACGTCCGTCTCGATCCGGGTGGGCGCGTTCCAAGGCGGATGTAATCCCGCGACATTGAATCCCCAGCACCAGACCGCGCCTTCGCCGTCCAGCCCGCAGGTCTCGGCGCCTCCCGACCGGAGCTCGACGAAGCGGAGCCCGCCGAGCACCGGTGTCGGGTGGTTCATGAAAACCCACCCACGTTCTGGGATCGGTGGCAGCACATAGCCGTCCCCAAGGCTCCCATGACTCCGGTCGCCCCAGCACCACGCCGCGCCATCCAGGTCCAGCGCGCAGGTATGATTCATGCCCGCGGCGACGTGCGTGTAGCGCCCCCCTCCGTCCACCTCCACGGGCGTGGGCCACTTCGTGATCCGCTCCGAGCCCAAGCCCCAGGGGTCGTTGTACCCCCAGCATGAGAGCTCCCCACCGTCCTCGACGCCGCAGACGTGCAGGTCGCCGAGGGAGACCTCGTCGAAGCCGTATCCGATCGCGCTCTGGGTGGGCAGCGGCGAGTCGTGCGGCCAATCGTTGCCGAGCTGCCACTCGGTCCCACGACCCCAACACCACAGCTCCCCGTCGCTCTTCGCTCCACACGAGAGGTCCCTTCCCGCCCAGATCTTTCGGAACATGCCGTCTGACTCGACGCGGACCGGCCTCGCATTGGAAGTGAACGTGTTGTCTCCGAGTTGACCTCGATCGTTGCGCCCCCAGCACCACGCCTCTCCTGCGTGAGTGAGAGCGCACGTGTGGCCTCCCCCCGCGGCGATCGTCTCGAAGAGGAGGTCGGTCGCCACGGGCAGCGCCAGATGCGAAGTCTTGTTGGGGCCCTCCGCGTCCTGACCGAGCTGCCCGTGCTCGTTCGTTCCCCAACACCAAGCCTCGCCGATGGGGCTGAGCCCGCAGGTGTGCCCGTCTCCAGCAGAGACGAACGCGAGCCGCAGCAGGATCGTCAGTTCGGCGGTGGCGGTCGCGGCGTCGGTGATCGCGCGGATCCCGATACGGCCCGGCCGCCTCGCGGCGACGACCCCGGTCGCCTCGAGCGAGGCGATCCGCGTCAACCCGGTGAGCTCCCAGATCACCTCGCGGTCACGGAGGATCGCACCGTCTCGATCGTAGAGCACCTCCTCGAGCTGGAGCGACTCCCCGGTGAAGAGGCGTGGCGACGGCGGAAGGATCTCGATCCTTGTGGCAGGCACGTCACGCACCGTCACCAAGGCGCGTCCCTCGACACCCTCCACCTCCGCCACGACCTCGGCGATGCCGACGGAGAGGCCCGAGATCTTCCCCGCGTAGTCGACGCCGACGCGCTCCGGGTCGGTCGAAGACCACCGCAGCTCCCGATCCTCGAGCTTGCGCCCCCGTGCATCGTATACGGTCGCGCGGAGGGTCTCGGTGCGCCCGACCCGGAGGTACAGCTCGCTCGGCTCGACCTCCACGCGCCCAGCAGCCGCACGTACGATGACCGTCGCAGCCCCCTCCACGCTGCCCGTGGCCGCCAGGATCGTCGCGCTGCCAGCGCGGACCGCGCGGACTCGTCCGTCCGGCCCGACCTCGGCGACCTCCGGCCGCGTCGAGGTCCATTCGAACCGGCGCTCGGACAACTCGCCACCGAACTCATCGAACGCCGTCGCCTCGAGAGCGACCTCCTCCCCTTCCAGCGGCGTAATCTCGTCGGGATCGATCGTCACGCTGTGGGCCGGATACATCACTCGGACTGCGACGACCTCATTCTTCCCCGCGCACGAGACGCCGATCGACGTAGCCCCAGGGAGGACGCCCGTGACGTCCCCTTCCCCATCCACCGTCGCGACCGCTGGATCTCGTGAATCGAAACCACACTCGACCCACGTTATGCGCGCCCCATCCGTGCTGATCGGCACCACTCGAAGCTGCGCGCGTTCGCCTACTTCCAACTCCAGGGAAGCAGGCTCCACCTCGATTCTCTCGACCTGCGGCACCGCGACCAACGGCGGCTCGCTCCCGGTGCATGCCAACCCCCCGAGTGGCAGAAGTGCCACAAGGGCAAGCCTATGCCATGCGACACGAATACTTCCTCGACTCGCCGAGAAGGCGAGGAAGAACGCTGGACCGCTGCCAAACGGCTCGTTCCTCATCGCTCGAGGTTCTCCGGGTAGATGGGGCGTGGCGAGAGCCCCTCGGTCTGCTCCCGTTCGTCCCCGACCTGATACAGCGAGTTGTCACCCCAGCAGACCGTCGTGCGATCGGAGCGGAGGGCGCACGCGTGGCGAGCGCCAGTGACCACCTGCGTGTACGTACCCGAGAGCCCGACGGAGACTGGTGTCGTCTGCCCCAACCCCCAGCAGTACACCTTCCCTGCTGACGTCAGCCCGCAGGTGTGCTCGGTGCTCGCGGAGATGTCGCTGAACCCGAGACCACCCGAGACTTGGACCGGGGTTTCGCTTGTGCCGAGGAACCCTGCGCCCAGCGCGCCCCTCTTGCTATGGCCCCAGCACCACGCCGCTCCCGATGAGTCCACGGCGCAGGCGTGAAACTTTCCTGAGGTGATCCTGCGGAACAAATGCCCCCCTTGCAGGAGCGTCGGCACAGCCTGCCCTGAGCCGGCCAGTAGTGGCTGCCCTTCCTCGTCGACGATCCCCCCAGTCCCCCAACACCAGGCCTCCCCGCCTGTGGTAACGCCGCAGGCGTGAGCCAAGCCGACCACGAGTTGCACGAACCGGAGGTCGGTCGCCACGCGAACCGGTCGGGACGAGCCGAGACATACGGTCGAATCGCCCACGCCGTAAGAGAGCTCGCCGTTGCCGAGCCCACCGAAAGCGGCTGCCCCCCAGCACCAAGCGCGCCCCTGTGAGTCGAGGCCACACGACCGTTCGATTCGGACCTTCCCACGACAAATTGAGGAGGCGACACGAAACTCGTAGGTATCACCGAGCGCCATTTCAACGATTCGCTCCGAGGGATCCTCGGGAAAGCCAAGCGGCGCAAATCCGTAGGGGTCCTCGGCCAGCTCGTGGGCACCGGAGAACCAACCCACATCTCGCCCATCGGTGGTGATTCCAACCGCTCTCACCTTGCCTTCGCCACCGACGAAGAGCTTGTCGAGTTGGTACTGCTCGGTTGGGCGACGTGGCTCGACGACGAAGAAAGGCACCGGCGAGGGGTCGTTCGATTCCCCCCATCTCCCAAGTTTGGTGTCGCCCCAGCAAAAGAAGGTCCCCTTTGCCGCAGTCCGACCACAGGTGAAGAAGGGCGCGGCAAGGAGCTGATCGAAGCGCATGACGGAGGCAATTGCACGACTTGCGCTCCGCCCCTCCGCTGCAGCGAAAACTTGCGGTTTCCCAGGTCTCACTCCGGCTACGGTTCCAGCATCCGTCACGGAGACGAGCAAGGGATCCCCCGTTTCCCATTCGATGACGCCGTGGGGCGCGGCTCCATCCTTTTGCACCTGGAGTTGGATCTCGTCTTCCACGACCACCCGATCCGGCCCGACGATCTGGAGTGCTCCAGGTGCGACCACCTGGACCATACCTGTCGCCTCCAGTCCTTCGCACTCGACCGAGATTGTTCCTTCTCCCTCCCCGAGCGCACGTATACCGCCGGTGGGGCCGACCCACAGTCGGTCAGGCGATGCAGCCTGCCACCGGCATCCAACGCCGCTGCGCTCGGTCCCGAGGGAGTCCGTGACGAGGGCGCGCAGCCCCAGTATGGCCCCGACCTGCAACACCGCAGACGCCGGTTCGACGCGAAGCGAGGTCAAACGCGCTCGTACGGTTGCAGTCGCGAGGCCCACCACGCCTTCTGCCTCGGCGTAGAGCGCCGTCTTTCCGGGAACGAGCGCAGTCACCTCACCCTCCGCGTCGATCGTCGCGACCGAAGCGTCGTGAGCCGACCACTCGACTTCCCGATCGCCGAGAACTTCGCCGTTGGAACCAACCAGGACCGCCCGCACCCTCGCGCTTTCTCCCTCCAGGATCGACAGCTCGTCTGGCTCCACGCGAATCACTGCGACACGAGGGGTCACGACGAACGGGACGGAGCCATTTACGCCACCAATCCTTGCCGAGACGGATGCCGCTCCACGAGATCGCGCGGACAGGATCCCGGCGGTCGAGACCGAGACGATCTCTGGGTCATCCGAGGTCCAGGTTGGCGGCTCGAGCCCTTCGATTGGCTGACCTCGGGCTGAAAGGGGCGTCGCCGCCAGCGCGGCGGTCTCGCCAGGAAAAACACGTAGGCGCTCCGGCTCGATCCGCACCGACGTGACCTTCGCCGCCTCGACCAGGACGGATGCTGTGCCCCGGACCTCCGCGCTCGATGCCACGACGACGGCCTCGCCCACCGAGACCCCTCGGACGACGCCCTCCGGGGAAACCTGAGCGACCGACGGATCCCGGGATGACCACTCGGCCGAAACTGCGCCCAGGGAGCGACCTGACTCGTCGAACGACGCGGCCTGAAGCGTGGCCTCCTCGCCAACCTCCAGCCGGACTTCGCTAGGATCGACCTGGATTCGCGGAGGCGGGGCTTCGTCGTCGCGCTCTGCGCACGAGCCCGCAAAGAGGAGGACGAGCCCCACGGCAGCGATTGAATGCGACCTGGGGAATGGACCTGGCGCAAGTCCCATTCGATCCTCCCGAGGTGTTTGCCCCACGCTCCGGTCTGCGTGAGCGGACCAGCCTCCCCTACGGTACGCGATCGCAACGTGCTCGAAAAGCTCGTGAGCCTGGACAAAGGCGGCCTGAGCGTTGGACACACGAGGCGAACCAGCCTACGAGGGCGTGGGGATCGTCGACCTGTAAGGCTGCCGCTGCCCCTGCAGCCGCGGTGGGCCGACCGCTCCTGGCGCTACGCCTTCTTCGTCTTCAGCATCAGGTTGCGGGCCGCGGTGCGGACCGCCTGGGGCACGTTGCGGTTGTCCTTGAGATCCTTGAGCTCGCTGGGCCGCACGTGGGGCAAGAAGCGCAGCGCCGTGGGAAGCGGCGTCTTCGGGTTGCGCACCAGGTTCAGCTTCACCTGGTAGATCTTGATCCAGTCGCGGTTCGAGAAAATCACCCGCAGCACGTCCTCGTGGACCGTGCGCGAGTTGGTCAGCATCAGGATCTCGCCCTCGGTGATCCGCGGGCTGCTCGCCGCCGCCACGCAGACGAGCTTGTTGGTGTCGCGCAGGAGGATCCCGCGGGCCTCCTTGTTGCCGAGGGTCGCCAGCTTGATCTTCTGCGACACGCTCATGTTCATGACGCGCTGGGTGAGGGTCGCCTTCCGCTTCTCCTCGATCGGCGCGTCGGCGTCTTCGAAGTCACTGGCCAGCTCCGCCGCGAACTCCGCCAGCACCTCGTCCGCGGTGTCGCCCGGATCGAGCGGCGGGACGTCGCCGTGGATGCGCCGGTGCGACTCCACCAGGGCCGGGACGTCGCCCATGTAGATGCCCGAGCGGATCGCGAAGTCGGCGACGTTGTCGCGGATCGCCGGCGAGATGCGGCTCTCCATCAGGAGCGCGCGCAGGATCTCCTCGTCCCGCAGCAGGCGGAGCTGGTTCTGCGAGACGAGCTCGGCGACCTTGGCCGAGGCTCGCCGCGCCACGTTGGCGATCGCTTCGTCCGGTGTGGCCTGGTTGAGCACCACCAGCTCGGCGAGCTTGTCGTTCTCCGCGACGCGGTCGGCCCACCACGAGAGCACGACCGGCGGAACGGTGTCGTCGCGCAGGCCCGTGAGGGAGAGGCGATCGGGGAGCGCGTCGGCGCTGGCGAGGGCCTGGTTGCGGATGCCCTCGTCCGGATCGAACGAAAGCAGGTAGAGCATGCAGACGGCGTCGTGGGGCGACGTGGGGACGAGCAGCTTCGCGCCCATGGTCCGGATCGGCAGCGGCGCCGCCGGGTCGACGTGCTTGCGGATGACGGGCGCCAGCACCTCCGCGGAGATCTGCGGCCCCTCGTTCCCGATGACCCCTGCGATCATTCCCCCTGCCTCTCCTTGCGCGCGCTCCACCGGTGCCGGAGCTTGCCCAGGAACTTGTTGATCGGGTTGGATCGGTGGAGGAAGGGGATCACGGGGGTGCGCCGGATCCCGAGCGAGTCGATCGCCGCGATCAGCCTGGGGCTCTTCGGATCGATGGCGAGGCCCCGCCGCAGCTCCCGGATCGCGCGATCCCTTCGGAAGGTGGCGAGGTACACGAGGGCGAGACGCCACAGCGCGTCCGGATCCTCGCCCCCGCGGCGGATCGCCTCCTCACAGAAGGCCACGCCCTTCAGCTCGTCCCTCGCGACCAAGGTGAGGGTGAGACCGAGGCGGGAGAGCACCCGAGGATCGTTTCCGCCCAGCCGCTGGGCCTCGCGGAACGCCGCGTGGGCCGCGATCCGATCGCCACGATCGTACGCGGCGTCCCCGTCGGCGAGGTACTCGTCGAGAGAGCGCGCCGGCGTGGAGGCAGGCGGGAGGGGATGTGGGGCGGCGTCCGGCACGGCCGCACTATGCAGCAGCCGTGCCCTGCCCACAAGTTCCACCCGGGTCCCTGGCCCCGTCCTCCCGCCGAGGCGGTCTTCGAGAGACGCCCCTATCGGTTTCGGTCGAAGATGATCCGCAGGCCCTGGAGGGTCAGGTTCTCGTCGACCTCCTCGATCGCGTCGGAGACTCCGGCCACCAGGGGGGCGAGGCCGCCGGTGGCCACCACCTTCGGCGCCGGCCCCTCGAGCTCCCGGGCGAGCCGCGAGCAGAGCCCGTCCACCATGGAGGCGTAGCCGAAGAGGATCCCCGACTGCATCGAGGAGAGGGTGTTCCTGCCGATGGCCCGGGACGGCCGGTCGAGATCCACCCGGGGGAGCCGGGATGCGCTGCGGCTCAGCGCCTCCACCGAGATCCGGATCCCGGGGGCGATCGCGCCCCCCAGGTACTCGCCGTTGCGCGTCACCACGTCGAAGGTGATGGCGGTGCCGAAGTCGACGACGATGAGCGGGCCGGGCCAGCGATCGAAGGCAGCGACCGCGTTGACGATGCGGTCGGCGCCAACCTCCCGCGGATCGTCGATGAGGATCGGCATGCCCGTCTTCACGCCCGGGCCGACGAAGAGCGGGCGGGTGCCGAAGTAGCGGGTGCTGGTCCGCTCGAGCGTGTGCTGGAGCGGCGGCACCACCGACGACACCACCACCGAGCGGATCCTGCCCGGCTCCACCCGGCGCTCGCGCAGCGCGAGCTGGCAGAGGAGGCCCCATTCGTCGGAGGTGCGGTGGGGGTGGGTCTCGAGGCGGAACTGCTCGAGGAGATCCTTCCCGTCGAAGGCGCCCACGACGGTGTTGGTGTTGCCGACGTCTACTGCCAGGAGCATGGATGTCTCACTCGAGAGAGCGCAGGGAGACGACGTCCCCGCTCACGAATCGGTGCACGACGCCTTCGGCGTCCCGGACCAGGAGCGCCCCGGCCTCGTCGATTTCCTCCGCGACGCCCTCGGTGATCCTCTCGGCCTCCAGGAGGCGCACGGGCGTGCCCAGGATCGACGAGAGCTCGCGGTAGCGGGCGCGGACGGGTTCGAAGCCCTCCGCCTCGTACCGGTCGAGCCAGGCCTCGAGCTTTCCGAGGAGGGTCGCGGTGAGGGCGGCGCGGGAGACGCCGTGTCCGAGCTCCAGCCGGATGCTGGTGGCGAGCTCCCGCACCTCAGGCGGAAAGTCCTCGAGGGAGGCGTTCGCGTTGATCCCCAGGCCCGCGACGATGAAGTGGATCCTCCCCGCGTCGGCGGCCAGATCCAGGAGGATCCCGGCGATCTTCCTCCCGCCGACCACGAGATCGTTGGGCCATTTGATGCCCGCGTCGACGGAGAACTCGCGCAGCGTCTCTGCGGCCGCCACCGCCACCACCGTCGCGACCTCGGGCGCCCGCTGCGGAGGGAGGTCCGGCCGGAGGATCACGGAGAGGTAGAGGTTCACCCGGGGCGGGCTCGCCCACGCCCTCCCCCGCCGCCCTCGCCCGGCGGTCTGCTTCTCCGCGACGACGACCTCGCCGTGGGCGGCGCCGCCCCTCGCGAGGCGCATGGCGTCGTCGTTGGTGGAGGGGAGCTGCGCGTGGTGGTGGATTGCCCAGCCCAGCTCGCGCGTGGCGAGCAGGGCCGTGATCTCCGCCGGCTCCAGGCGCTCCGGCGCGGAGACCAGCCGGTAGCCCGAGCGGGCATGGGACTCGATCTCGTAGCCCCTGCCCCGCAGCGCCTCGATGGCGTGGAAGATCTCCGCCGGGCGCAGGTCGAGCTTGCCGCCCAGCACGTCGGCGGCGATTCCCTCCCCTTCGGCCTCCGTCAGGAAGCCGAGGACCAGGTCGGCAGCGCTCGCTCCTCGATCGTACATGGAGGCGGGGGAGTGTATCCCGATCGGACGGCCAAGTCGCCGGGGAGCCGTCGGCTCAAACGAGGTTGAACGAGATGTCCACCGAGCGGGCCTGGTGGGTGATCGCCCCGGCGCTGACGAAGTCGGCGCCGGTCGCGGCCAGCCGGCCGAGCCGGTCCAGGGACACGCCGCCGGAGACCTCCACGAGGGCCCTGCCCCCGATGGCGCCCACGGCCTCGGCGATCGCCTCGTCCGACATGTTGTCGAGGAGGATCACGTCGGCGCCTGCGGCGGCCGCCTTCCTGGCGCCTTCGACGTCGACCACCTCCACCTCGATCTTGGTGAGCAGCGGCGCGCGGGTGCGCGCCCTGGCGATCGCCTCCTCGATGGAGCCCACCGCCGCCAGGTGGTTGTCCTTGATGAGGACGCCGTCGTAGAGCGCGAAGCGGTGGTTGCGCCCGCCGCCCGCCCGGACCGCCGCCTTCTCGAGCGCGCGGAAGCCCGGCACGGTCTTGCGGGTGTCGAGGAGCTGCAGGCGGGTGCCGGCGAGCTTCTCCACCCAGGTGCGGGTGAGGGTCGCCACGCCGCAGAGGCGCTGCAGGAAGTTGAGGGCGGTGCGCTCGCCGGTGAGGAGGGCCCGGGTCGGCCCCTCCACCGATCCGAAGACGGTCCCGGGCTCGATGACCCGCCCCTCCTCCACGAAGAAGGAGACGCTGCACCTGGGATCCACCGCAAGGAAGGTGCGGGTCGCCGCTTCCGTGCCGGCGAGGACCAGCCGCTCCTTGCAGAGGAACTCGGCCCGGCCCGACGCGTCTGCGGGGATCAGCGCTTCGGAGGTGAGATCGCCTGGGCCGACGTCCTCGGCGAGGGCGAGATCGATGAGCCTGTCGAGCGAGTCCATGTGTCCATCCTCGTGGCGCGGCGCCCATCGCGCCGCGGCCATCTCGAGCGTTGAAGCGCAGGTCGCGCGTCTGCCGGGATCGCGAGCGCTCAGCCCTTGGAGATCCGCGCCAGGTTGTCGCGCACCTTCGCGAGCCGGGCGCCCGTCTCTTCCGCCAGGGCCCGATCCTTCTCGATGACCTCCGGCGGCGCCTTCGCCACGAAGCCCGGGTTGCCGAGGCGCTTCTCGATCCGCTCCAGATCGCCGGCGAGCTTGTCGGCCTCCTTGCGCAGCTTCGCGAGCAGCTCGCCGCGGTCCACGAGGCCGCCGATCGGCAGGCGCAGCTCCACGCCTCCCACCAGCACCGCGGGGCTGTCCTCGGGCCAGCTCTCCTCGCGGGGGACGAAGCGCTTCACCTTGGCGAGGCGCTGCAGCCAGCCGGCGCGATCCTGAAGCCACGCAGCCGAGGCAGGATCGGCGGCGAAGTGGACGTCCACCTCGGCGGACTCGGGCACGGACAGATCGACGCGCAGCGAGCGCACCGCCTGGACGATCTCGATGAGGGCGTCGAAGCGATCGGCCTCGGCGTCCTGCATCCGATCCGGATCCGGCGTCGGGTACGCGGCGATCATGATCGAGTCCGGATCCCCGGGGAGCCTGGGGAGCTTCTGCCAGATCTCCTCGGTGACGAACGGCATCATCGGGTGGAGGAGCCGCAAGGAGCCGTCCAGCACGTCGCGCAGTACGCGGGCGGAGGCCGCCTTCTCCTCCGGCGAGCCCTCGTAGAGCCTGGGCTTCACCAGCTCGATGTACCAGTCGCAGAGCTCGCGCCACACGAACTGGTAGACGCGCGACGCCGCCTCGTTGAAGCGGAACGCCTCGAGGGCGGCGATCACGTCGGCCGAGGCCCGATGGTAGCGGGTGAGGATCCAGCGATCGGCGTCCGAGAGCCGCGACTCGTCGAGGGGCTTCGACGTGTCGACCGCCGACATGTGCAGCAGGGAGAAGCGGGCCGCGTTCCAGATCTTGTTGGCGAACGCCTTGTAGCCGGCGACCCGATCGAGGGCGAGCTTGATGTCGCGCCCCTGGGCGGTCATCGCCGCCAGGGTGAAGCGCAGGGCGTCGGCTCCGTACTTGGCGGTGACGTCGAGGGGATCGATCACGTTCCCCTTCGTCTTCGACATCTTCTCGCCCTTCTCGTCGCGGACCATCGCGTGGAGGAAGACGGTCTCGAAGGGCACCTTCTCCATGAAGTGCAGGCCCATCATCATCATCCGGGCCACCCAGAAGAAGATGATGTCGAAGCCCGTCTCCATGACGGACGTGGGGTAGAAGGTCTCGAGGGCCTTCGTCTCCTTCGGCCAGCCCAGCGTCGAGAACGGCCACAGGCCCGACGAGAACCAGGTGTCGAGCACGTCCTCGTCCTGGCGCAGCTTCGCCGACCCGCAGGTGGCGCAGGCGGAGGGCGCCTCGCGGGCCACGATGACGTGGTCGTTCTCGCAGTACCACGCCGGGATGCGGTGGCCCCACCAGAGCTGGCGGCTGATGCACCAGTCGTGGAGGTTCCGCATCCACGCCATGTAGGTGTTCGTCCAGGACTCCGGCACGAAGACCGTCTCGCCCCGCTCCACCGCTTCGATGGCGGGCTTCGCGAGCGGCTCGACCTTCACGTACCACTGCATCGAGAGCCACGGCTCCAGCACCGTGCCGCAGCGCTGGCAGCGGCCCAGCGGGAGGAGGTGCTCCTTCTCGCCGCGAGCGAGGCCTGCTTCCGCGAGCTTCTCCTTCACCGCGGCGCGGGCCTCGAAGCGATCCATCCCTGCGAATGGGCCGCCGTTCTCGTTCAACTTGCCGTCGGCCGTGAGGACGTTGACGAGCTCGAGGCCGTGGCGCTTGCCCACCTCGAAGTCGTTGAAGTCGTGGGCGGGGGTGATCTTCACCGCGCCGGTGCCGAACGCCGGGTCGACGAGGATGGCGTCGGCGACGATCGGGATCTCGCGGTCGACGAACGGGTGCTTCACCGTCTTGCCGACGAGGCCCTTGTATCGCTCGTCGTCCGGGTGCACCGCCACCGCGGTGTCGCCGAGCATCGTCTCGGGGCGGGTGGTGGCCACCACGATCTCGCCGCTGCCGTCCGAGAGACGGTAGGCGAACTCGAAGAGCTCGCCCTTCGCGCCCTCCTCGTGCTCCACCTCGAGATCCGAGAGGGCGGTGTGATCCTTCGGGCACCAGTTGATCAGGCGGTTCGCCCGGTAGATCAGGCCCTCCTCGTAGAGGCGGACGAAGACCTCGCGCACCGCCACGGACAGCCCCTCGTCCATGGTGAAGCGCTCGCGCTCCCAGTCGAGGCTCGCGCCCAGCACCTCGAGCTGCTTGGTGATGCGGTCGCCGTACTTCTCCTTCCACGCCCATATCCGAGCGAGAAATTTTTCGCGGCCGAGATCGTGACGGGAGAGCCCCTCGGTCTTCTTGAGCTCCCGCTCGACGATCATCTGGGTGGCGATTCCGGCGTGATCGACGCCCGGGAGCCACATGGCGTTGAAGCCGCTCATGCGCTTCCAGCGGATGAGGATGTCCTGGATCGTGGTGCCGACCGCGTGCCCCATGTGCAGCGAGCCGGTGACGTTCGGCGGGGGGATGACGATGGAGAACGGCGGCTTCTCCGACTCGTCGTCCGCGTGGAAATAGCCGCGCTCGAGCCAGAAGCGGTACCACCGCTCTTCGACGTCGCCCGGCTCGTAGCCCTTGGGAAGCTCTGGGGTGGTTGCGCTCATGACCGGCGGAGAAATGCCAGCCCCGGCGCCATCAAGCAAGGGTCAATCAGGAGCCGCCGCCACGGCGCTCGCGGATCTGCCGCTCCAGCTCCGAGCGGAGGATCGACTCCGCGAGCTGCGGCACCACCTCCCAGGCGATCCGCTCGATGGCGTCCTTGGCGATGGCTTCGATCCGCTCACGCACGATCGCCTCGGCGACCTGCGGGACGACCTCCCACCCGATCCGCTCGATGAGCTCCTTCGAGACGCCGGAGAGGGCCGACTCCACGACCGCGTCCGAGGCCTCGGCGGGGGCGGCGGTCGCCGTCGTGGCGGGGACCGGCGCTGGCGTCGGCGGAATGGCGGCGGGAACCGGCGCGGCGGCAACCGGCGCGGGCGACTCCGGATTGGAGGCGGGAACCGGCGTGGCGGCGGCCGGCGCGGGCGCCTGCGGAATGGAGGCGGGAACCGGCGTGGCGGCGGCCGGCGCGGGCGAATCCGGAATGGAGGCGGCAACCGGCGCTGGTGCCGGCGGAATGGAGGCGGGAACCGGCGTCGCGGCAACCGGCGCGGGCGCCGGCGTGGCGGCGGGCCCCGGCGTCACGGCCTCGGCCTGGAGCTTGCCGACGGCCGGAGGGTCGACCGGCGTCACCTCGAGAGGCTCGATCTCCCAGGGATCCTCCTCGAAGGCGATCTCCTCCTCGATGGGCAGACGGAGCGCGCCACCGTCGCCGAAGACGGCCTCGTTCCGAGGGCCGGAGGAGAGCTCGATCTCAGGGAGCTCGTCGGGCCACTCGTCCGCGCCACCCGATGAGGCAACGGCGACCGGCGCCTCGCTCCCGGGCACCGAGGTGGGGAGGGAGAACGCCATCCCGCCGGAGCTGGTGGCGGGCGCTGGGGGTTCACGCAGGGTGTTGGTGGCACCAGGTCCCGGAGTGGCGAAGAAGAGGGGCGAGCCGCCGAAGGGTCCGGGCGTCTTGGCGCCGACGGGCGCGATCGAAGACCGGGCGGTAGCGGCAGGGGCCGGCTCCACGGGCTGGGACGAGAAGGGCCCTGGCGTCCTCCCGAAGAGGGCGCCGCCCTCTCCCGCCTCGGGCGAGCCGAACGCGAACGACTGCTCCGCCTGATCCGAGGGGGCAAACGGTGCCGAGATCGAAGCGGGAGCGGGCGTCGCGAAGACGGAGGGGATCGGCGTTCCAGCGGGAGTCGCCGCCGTAGCCGCGGGGGCAGGAGCGGCGGTCGCGGGTCGCACGGGAGGCGGCGCGGCGACTGGGCCCAGGGGCGAGGCGTCGGCGGGTCGCGGGGCGGGCGGAGGCGCGGCGACTGGGCCCAGGGGCGAGGCGTCGGCGGGTCGCGGGGCGGGCGGAGGCGCGAAGGGCGACGCGGCAGCGGGCCCTGGGCTGCGGACCGGATCGTCGAAGGCGAACCGAGGGGCCGCTGGGGCCGGCGCGGCGGCTCGCTGGGGCGCCGCGGGGGTCGGCAGCGGCGGCAGAGGCGTCACGCCGGGAGGCATCGGGATCGAAGGCATCCGGGGCGTCTCCGCCACGGGGACCGCGGGGGTGGGCGCCGCCGTTGCCTGCGCCTCTCCAGCGAGCTTCTTGACCGCCTCGACGATCGCCGCGCTCTCGAAGGGCTTCGCGATGTGACCATCCGCCCCCGCCTGCGCCGCTCGCTCCGCGTCGAACTCCTCGAAGGTGCCCGCGAGGAGGAGCACGGGGATGTGCCGGGTGCGCGGATCGCGCTTGAGCGCCTCGCACACCTCGTATCCGTTCAGCCCGGGCATCACCACGTCCGCCACGACGACGGCAGGCTGGAGCTCGCGGGCCTTCGCGATGGCGTCCTCGCCGTTGTCGGCGGTGGCGACGGTGAAATCTTCGTGCGCGAAGGTGATCGCGACCACCTTCTGCATGGTGATCGAGTCGTCCGCGAGCAGCAGTGTGCGCGGCATGGATGGGACCTCCCGACGAGCGCGGCCCAGCCGAAAGAAAAGGGCGACGAGAAGGCGTTTCAGTCTCCACACCGGGGCCCGCTTGTCAATGTTTCGCGGGCGACGCATCGCCTTCCCCTTCCCCCTTTCGGCGGCCCCCGCTGCTATGCTCGATCGATGCGCAAGAACCACGACGATCGCCTTGAGGAGCTGCTGATTCGGAGCGCGGAAGCGATGCGCGACGGCGACGCCGACGCCGCCCTCGCGGCGGCCCAGGAGGCGGCGGGGCTCGCCCCCCGCTCCACCGCCGCGCAGTGCGCGCTGGCGGATGCCCTGATCGCGCTCGAGAGGGAAGACGACGCCGCCAGGGCCTATGAGCGGGCGCTGGCGATCGACGGCGACGACCTCGACGCGATCTGGGGCATGGCGGAGCTCCTGGTGGGCGGCACCGACGATCCCGAGGCCCTCGACGAGGCGCTCGCCCTCTGTCGCAAGGGGATCCGCATCGCCCGCAAGGCAGGGGACGAGGTGCCGGTGGGCGAGCTCTCCTTCCTCGAGGCGAAGGCTTTGGCCGGCCTCGGCGATCCGCGGTCCGCCCTCCCCCGCCTCGACGAGGCGCGGGAGATCCTCGGGCCCGATCCGGAGGTGGACCTGGAGCGCGGCATGGTCCTCTTCGAGCTATGCAGGTTCGACGAGGCGGCCGCCGAGCTGGAGACGGTGCTGCGCGACCATCCGGAGGAAGCCTGGGCGCATCACTACCTCGGCCTCATCCACGAGCGCCGCGGCAACGAGGACGCCGCCCAGGCGCGGTTCGCGAAGGCGCGGGCGCTGTCGCCCGAGGACTTCCCCGAGCCGGTGCGCCTCACCGAGGACGAGTTCGACCGGGCGGTGGAGGCCGCGCTCGAGGAGCTGCCTCTGAAGGTGCGCAACTACCTGACGAACGTCGCCATCGCGGTGGAGCCGTTTCCGCCCCAGGCGGAGATCGAGGGGCCGGATCCGCTCTCGCCCACCATCCTCGGCGTCTTCCGCGGGGGCCCAGCCGCCGATCGATCGGTCTTCGATCCCTGGACCCAGTTCCCCGCCTCGATCGTGCTCTACCAGCGCAACCTCGAGCGCTTCGCGGTGAGCCGGGAGGAGCTGATCGACGAGATCGGGATCACCCTCCTCCACGAGGTCGGACACTTCCTGGGGTTCGACGAGGACGATCTGCGCGAGCGCGATCTCGACTGACGAGGGCGCACCCGCCGCCTCCCGCGATCGGCGCTCGAGCGGGCCAGCTCAGCGAGAGCCGAAGGGCTTCGCCGGGACGGTCCGCAGGTACGCCCAGAGCGCCGAGACCTCGGTGTCGTCGAGATGCGAGTAGGTCTTCCACGGCATGAAGAGATCGAGCTCTCGGCCGTCGGGACGCCGGCCTTCGCGCAGCGCCCGGGAGAACTCCGCCTCCGTCCACTCGCCGAGGCCCGTCGCCGCGTCCGGCGTCAGGTTCGCGGGCACCGGCAGGCTGGGCGGCGCGCCCGGGAAGGGCCCTCCGCCGAGCCCTGCGCCGTGGCAGCCCTGGCACTGGATCCGCGCGAGGTACGCGCCGAACTCCGCCGTCGGCCCCGGCTCCGGGTCCTTCGGCCGGGGCGCGGCGTGGTCCATGGTGTTGGTGGTGAAGAGCGGGAACTGGCCCAGTGCACCCAGCACGTAGAGCAGCGGCTTGAACTCCTGCGGCTTCCTCTCCCGAGCGACCGCCGGCGCCGCCTTCGCGTAGGCGATCAACGCGCCGAGCTCCCGGTCGCTCAGGAAGAAGAACTCGTCGGCCGGCATCAGGATCGTCGGCGTCCCGTCTCTCTTCACGCCGTGGCGGACGGTGCGCACCCAGTCCTCGTCCCGGTACCCCTCTACCGCCGAGCCGCGTGCGGGGGTGATGTTCGGCGCCCAGATCCGGCCGAGCGCCGGATCCTCGATCGCATACTTGCCGCCGAGATCCGCGCCGTGACACTCCGCGCATCCGCGCGCTTTCACGAGCCGCGCCCCTTCCGCGATCGTCGCCTCGTCGGTCGGGATCGCGATCCGCTCCGCCGGCACGTCGTGCACCCGCGCCATCGCCCGCTTGAAGACGACGACCACTCCGCCGAACGCCAGCGCCCCCACGATCGCCAGCCCGGCGACACCGATCCCGATCCACTTCAGCAGCTTACGCATGCCTCGCCTCCCCGCTTTGACGGATAGAGCACCCTCTTGACACCAACAGCGTCCGGCGCTGCAAGTGAATTCGCCTTCCCCGATCAAAAAAAGGCCGGATGTTCCCGAAGGAACACCCGGCCCAAACACTTCGCCCTTCGCCATCCTCGTGCCCTGTGGAGAGGCGAAGGGGACGGGGTGCGAGAGACACCCGCGCAGCGACGACCGACTGAGAGTTCGTGAATTTATTCACGAACTCTGCGAGCCGAAGGCGAGCGAACGCAAGGAAGAGCCCTGAGCGCGCAGCGCGCGTGAATCAATCGCCTCCGCCTCGCGCGGAGCGATTGATTCACAGGCTCTGAGGCGTACGCAGGTACGCCGCAGGGAGGGAGGAGCGAGCAGGTGGCTCGCAGCCCCCGTATCGTTCGCCGACCCCTACTCGCCGGCGGCGAGCACCGACTCCACCTCGGCGACCGCGTCGATCGGCGTCTGCACCTCGATGTCGACGTGCTTGTACGAGCCGACGCCGGTGCCGGCGGGGATGAGCCGGCCCATGATCACGTTCTCCTTCAGGCCGCGCAGGTGGTCGACCTTGCCGGAGATGGCCGCCTCGGTGAGGACCTTGGTGGTCTCCTGGAACGACGACGCGGAGATGAACGACTCGGTGGAGAGCGACGCCTTCGTGATGCCGAGGAGCAGCGGCTCGCCCTGGGCGGCGCGTCCACCCTCGGCCTCCACCCGCTCGTTCTCCTCCTGGAAGGCGAACTTCTCGACCTGCTCGTCGACGAGGAAGTTGGTGTCGCCCACGTCGGTGATCCGCACCCGGCGCAGCATCTGCCGGACGATCACCTCGATGTGCTTGTCGTTGATCTTCACGCCCTGCAGCCGGTAGACCTCCTGGATCTCGTCCACGAGGAACGCGGCCAGCTCCTTGGCGCCCAGGACCTTGAGGATGTCGTGGGGGTTCGCGGCGCCGTCCATCAGCGCCTCGCCCGCCCTCACCCGATCGCCCTGGTGCACGCTGATGTGCTTGCCCTTGGAGATCAGGTACTCGCGCGCGAGCTCGGGCCGCTGCTTGCCGTCCTCCTCAGGCGTCACGATCACCTTGCGCTTGCCCTTGGTGTCCTTGCCGAAGGAGACGATGCCGTCGATCTCGGAGATGACCGCGAACTCCTTGGGCTTGCGGGCCTCGAAGAGCTCCGCGACCCGGGGGAGACCGCCGGTGATGTCCTTGGTCTTCGTCGTCTCGCGGGGCATGCGGGCGAGCACGTGGCCGGGGCCGATCTCGTCCTCGTGGGCGACGTTGATGTTCGCCCCCACGGGGAGGAAGTACCGGGCCTCCTGATCCGTGCCGGGAAGGAGCATCACGTTGCCGGCGGCGTCCTTGAGCGTGATCCGCGGACGCGTGTCGGCGTCCTTGGACTCGATCACCACCTTGCGGGACAGACCCGTCACCTCGTCGAGCTGCTCCGACATGGTGACGCCCTCGACGATGTCGTCGAAGTGCACGATGCCGCCGACCTCGGTGAGGATCGGCATGGCGTACGGATCCCACTCGGCGAGCAGCGTCCCCGCCGCGACCTGGTCGCCCTCCTTCACCAGGAGCTTGGCGCCGTACACGATGGTGTAGCGCTCGCGCTCGCGACCCGACTCGTCGACGAGGATGAGCTCGCCGTTTCGGTTCATGGTCACCAGCGAATCGTCGCTGCGGGTCACGGTGTGGAGGTTGTGGAACCGCACCGTCCCGGCGTTGCGGTTCTCGACCGTGGACTGCTCGGCCCGCCGCGAGGCCGCGCCGCCGATGTGGAACGTGCGCATGGTGAGCTGCGTTCCGGGCTCGCCGATGGACTGCGCGGCGATGACGCCGACCGCCTCGCCCACGTTCGCCTTGCGGCCACGGGCCAGGTCGCGGCCGTAGCACTCGCGGCAGATGCCGCGCCGGGCCTGGCAGGTGAGCACCGAGCGGATGCGGACCCCGTCGATTCCGGCGGCCTCGATCTTGCGAACGTTGGCCTCGTCGATCTCCTCGTTGGCGGCGACCAGCACCTCGCCCGTGAGGGGATCCCGGACGTCCTCGAGGGCCACGCGGCCGAGGATGCGCTCGCCCATGGGCTCGATGATCTCGCCGCCCTCGATCAGCGAAGCGGCGGTGATGCCGTCCATGGTGCCGCAGTCGATCTCGTTGATGATCGCGTCCTGCGCCACGTCCACCAGGCGGCGGGTCAGGTAGCCGGAGTTCGCGGTCTTCAGCGCCGTGTCCGCGAGGCCCTTGCGGGCGCCGTGGGTGGAGATGAAGTACTGCAGCACCGTGAGGCCTTCGCGGAAGTTCGCGGTGATGGGCGTCTCGATGATCTCGCCGGACGGCTTCGCCATCAGGCCGCGCATGCCGGCGAGCTGCCGGATCTGCTGGGCGGAGCCTCGGGCGCCCGAGTCGGCCATGATGTAGATCGGGTTGAACGAGGCCTGCTCGCGGGTCTCGGTTCCCTTGCTGGCGGTCTCCTTGGAGATCTGACCCATCATCTCGGTGGCGACCTCCTCGGTCACCTGCGCCCAGATGTCGATCACCTTGTTGTACCGCTCGCCGTCGGTGATGAGGCCCTCGAGGTACTGCTCCTCGATCTCCTTCACCTCGCGCTGCGCCTCCTCGAGGAGCGTCGCCTTGGCGCTGGGGATGATCATGTCCTTGAGCGCCACCGAGATGCCGGCGCGGGTGGCGTTGTTGTAGCCCACGGTGCGCAGCCGGTCGGCGAGGAGCACGGTCTCCTTCTCGCCCGACAGCCGGTAGCAGAGGTCGATGAGGCCGCCCAGCTCCTTCTTGCCCAGCAGCTTGTTGTAGGCGGAGAAGGGGATCGAGCTCGGCATGATCTCGCCGAGGAGCACGCGGCCGACGGTGGTTTCCTCGAGCTTGCCGTCGACGCGGCACTTGATCCGGGCCTGCAGCTCCACCTCGCCGTGATCGAAGGCGGCGCGGACCTCGGGCAGCCCCGAGAACAACTTGCCCTCGCCCTTGGCGAACGCCCGCTCCCGGGTCATGTAGTAGACGCCGAGGACGATGTCCTGGGTGGGGACGATGATGGGCTTGCCGCTGGCGGGCGAGAGGATGTTGTTCGTGCTCATCATGAGCACGCGGGCCTCGAGCTGCGCCTCGATGGAGAGCGGCACGTGGACCGCCATCTGGTCGCCGTCGAAGTCGGCGTTGAACGCGGCGCAAACCAGCGGGTGCAGGCGGATCGCCTTGCCCTCGGTGAGCACCGGCTCGAACGCCTGGATGCCGAGGCGGTGGAGCGTCGGGGCGCGGTTCAGGAGCACGGGGTGCTCGCGGATCACCTCGTCGAGGATGTCCCAGACCTCGGGACGCTCCTTCTCCACCATCTTCTTCGCCGACTTGATGGTGGTGACGTAGCCCTTCTCTTCGAGCTTGTTGTAGATGAACGGCTTGAACAGCTCGAGGGCCATCACCTTGGGCAGGCCGCACTGGTGCAGGCGCAGCTCCGGGCCCACCACGATCACCGAGCGGCCGGAGTAGTCGACGCGCTTGCCGAGCAGGTTCTGGCGGAACCGGCCCTGCTTCCCCTTGAGCATGTCGGAGAGCGACTTCAGCGGGCGCTTGTTCGGCCCGGTGATCGTCTTGCCGCGACGTCCGTTGTCGAAGAGCGCGTCCACCGCCTCCTGCAGCATCCGCTTCTCGTTGCGGATGATGATGTCGGGAGCGTTCAGCTCCTGGAGCCGCTTGAGGCGGTTGTTGCGGTTGATCACTCGGCGGTAGAGATCGTTGAGATCCGAGGTGGCGAACCGGCCGCCGTCGAGGGGCACGAGGGGGCGCAGATCCGGCGGGATCACCGGGATCACGTCCAGCATCATCCACTCGGGCTTGTTGCCGGACTCCTTGAACGCCTCCATCACCTTGAGGCGCTTCGCCAGCTTCTTCCGCTTCGCGTCGGAGGTTGCCTCGCGCATCTCCTTGCGGAGCGAATCGCAGAGCGGCAGCACGTCGATCTGCTCGAGGAGCCTCTTGACCGCCTCACCGCCCATGCCGGCCTCGAAGGCCTCCTCGCCCAGCTCGTCCTGGAGCTTGCGGTAGCGATCCTCGGAGAGGAGCTCGCACTTCTCGAGCTCCGTGTTCTTCGGATCGATCACGATGTAGGACTCGCAGTACAGCACCTTCTCGAGGTCCTTGAGCGTGATGTCGAGGATGTTGCCGATCCGGCTCGGCAGCGACTTGAGGAACCAGATGTGCGCGACCGGCGTCGCGAGCGTGATGTGGCCCAGGCGCTCGCGGCGCACCTTGGACTGGATCACCTCGACGCCGCACTTCTCGCAGACGACGCCGCGGTGCTTCATGCGCTTGTACTTGCCGCAGTTGCACTCGTAGTCCTTCACCGGCCCGAAGATCTTGGCGCAGAAG
>Ga0180215_1002078_pt1 | contig 20759 bp, 21 predicted proteins | sample eDN3rd37CBELigBY_FD_128871 | JGI IMG/M metagenome (GOLD analysis project Ga0180215, IMG submission 128871) | Enriched backyard soil microbial communities from Emeryville, California, USA - eDNA 3rd pass 37_C BE-Lig BY (version 2) (version 2) | ecosystem: Environmental > Terrestrial > Soil >... | reverse complement strand
GGTCGTGGTTTGATCCCAGCCGGAAGCAATAGGGTATGGGAAACTCTGATTTAACTTACCCACTTTTTGCCCATCTTTGCCCATATTTTCACTTCTTCATATTTCGAATAGAATGTAAAAATATCAATATATCAAAGTTTGATTTCTTTTATTTTCTTCTATTATATAGTCTGATTACTCCACTTATGAGATGGAGAAAATGTTTAAGAGGGTAATGTAGAAAAGAACGACGCTGAACCAGAGTGGTTCGGCGTTTTTTTATTCATAGACGACGATAATTCTATTATGTAAACTAAGTGGTGTTTGGTCCATAATTTTTTCTTTTTTCGCTCATAAAACTTTATTTCGCTCAAAAGGACAATATACAAAACAAAAAAGCATCCATTTCGCGGAATGGATGCTTTTCTTATAGCTTATCTCACTGCCGTATGCAGCTTATCAATAAATTGCAGGGCTTTTCCTGTTCCAACCGCTACAGATTCAAGCGGGCTTGGTGCAAGGTGTACAGGGACTACAATTTCCTGTGAAAGCCATTCCTGCATGCCGTTTAAAAGGGCACCGCCGCCGGAAAGGATCACACCGCGGTCTACGATGTCTCCGCTGAGTTCAGCCGGACTGTCTTCTAATGTTGCGCGGATTGCTTCAAGAATGTGAAGCAATGATTCTTTGATTGCATCACGGATTTCATAGGAAGTTAGAGTAATCGTCTTAGGCAGGCCGGTAACAAGGTCGCGGCCGCGCACTTCCATTGTCAGTTCTTCATGGTCAACCAGCGCGTAGCCGATTTCCATTTTAATATGTTCGGCTGTTCTCTCTCCGATCAGAACGTTGTATTCTTTACGTACATATTGAATAATATCATCGTCAAGTCTGTCGCCGCCAATCCGGATGGAATTGCAGGCTACCACTCCGCCGAAAGAGATGATGGCTACTTCTGTTGAGCCCCCGCCAATGTCAACAACCACGTTCGCGACAGGCTCATCGACAGGCATGCCTGAACCAATTGCTGCTGCCACAGGCTCTTCGATCAGATGTACTTTCTTCGCCCCCGCATTGCGGACAGCATCATGGATGGCTCTTCTTTCAACACTTGTCGAACCAGATGGCGTACAAACAACGACATTCGGCTTTCTGATTGCAAATCCTACTTTTTTCGATGCTTTTCGCATAACCTGGCGAAGCATTTCAGTAGTGGTGTCATAATCGGCAATAACCCCGTCTTTGAGCGGACGGATGGCAACGATGCGGCCTGGTGTTTTCCCGATCATTTCCTTTGCTTCTTTACCAACAGCTAACACTTTTTTCGTTTCTGTATCAATTGCTACTACAGAAGGTTCATTAAGGATGATGCCTTTTGTTTTGCTGTATACAAGTATATTAGCAGTTCCTAAGTCAATTCCAATTTCAGATGTATTTAACATGAATTCTTCACCCAATTTCAAATTTATATTGTAACAATATAACCTTCTAATAAATTAACATGATTTTGGGGGTTACCCTTTGTTTGTTATGGAATCGTTAATAAAATGTAATTTTATAAGAAAATTTTAGGAAACTTGTCGAATAGGAAAGGTGAAACTTGTTCATAATGCATAAATGTTCTGTTTTTATAAAAAGAATGGTAAGATGATACCTGAAAAATTTTCCTGCTATATGGTAGGATAATAATTAGAATGGCAGTAAAGGCAGTGAACAGATGAGTGAAAAAGAAAAGCTTGCAGTGCTGATTGGCCCTACAGCTGTAGGAAAAACAAAATTAAGCATTCTTCTGGCGAAAAGTTTTAATGCTGAGATCATCAGCGGAGATTCTATGCAAATATATAAAAGCATGGATATCGGCACGGCGAAAATTAAAGAAGAAGAAATGGAAGGAATTCCGCATCATCTAATTGACATCAAAAATCCTGAAGATCCCTTTTCGGCAGCTGAATTTCAGGAACTGGTCCGCAGCAAAATCACAGAGATCACTTCAAGAGGCAAACTTCCAATGATCGTTGGAGGCACTGGATTGTATATTCAATCCGTTATTTATGATTACCAATTTTCTGATGCCCCTTCAGATGAAGAATTCAGAAAAACTTTGGAGGAACGCGCCGAAAGGGAAGGGAACGATGCCCTTTTCAAGGAGCTTTTGGCCATAGACCCTGAAAGTGCGGAAAAAATTCACCCCAATAACATTCGAAGAGTGGTCAGGGCATTGGAAATTTACCATTGCACAGGGAAAACGATGTCTCAGTATCAGGAGAATCAGGATCCAGCACTTCTTTATGATACGGCGCTGATTGGGTTGACCATGGACCGGGATACCTTATATGAACGCATCAATCTCCGGGTTGAGATCATGATGAAGGAAGGCTTGCTTGAAGAGGTGAGAGCCCTGTATGATCTGGGATTAAAGGATTGCCAGTCCATACAGGCCATCGGATATAAAGAACTGTATGAATACTTTAATGGACGTGTATCACTGGAGGATGCCGTAGGAAATCTGAAGCAAAATTCAAGAAGATATGCAAAAAGGCAGCTAACATGGTTTCGAAACAAGATGAATGTGGAATGGTTTGATATGTCCGATACAGCCGACCCTCATGAGTTTGAAAAAAAATTCGCTGAAATTTCTGCTCATATTGAAGGAAAGCTGAAAATAAAATCGAATACATAATGATAGAGATAAAAGAGGAGGATTATAATGAAATCAGCAATCAATATTCAGGATCAGGTTCTTAATCAGCTACGCAAGGATAATATTAATTGTACTGTATTTTTGTTAAATGGATTCCAAATTAGAGGCCAAATCAAAGGCTTTGATAATTTCACGGTATTATTCGAGTCAGAAGGCAAGCAGCAGCTCGTTTATAAGCATGCCATTTCTACCTTCGTTCCACAGCGCAATGTTCAGCTGGATATGGAAAACCAGCAATAATATAAAAGTTGCACATGCACAAGAAAAGCCCGCTTTGATTGAAGCGGGCTATTTTCTTATGCAAAGACAGCACAAATATTTTTAATGAAATGGAGGTTGGCTGAATACATATAGATATGAGAATTTATTGTAGATATGAGGGAGCCTGACTGCAGGGCTTGTTTCCCATGAACAGGCAGTATGCTCCCAGGTATCAGCAGCATCTTAAAGCGGAGGACAGCCCGAAGAGGTGAAAATTTCACCTTATTTCTCGGGAAACCGCATGAACCGACACTCCTGCATCAGTGATTGCAGAAATGCGCGGGAATATGTCGGATTTTAGCCTAATAACCGTAAACTCGCGGATGCATATAGGCTTTTGTCACAACGATTACTTCTATGCGTATACTGTGCTAAGAATGTGAGGTGATAGCTTTTGGACCAGCCGATTCGCCTGAAGAATAACGGACAGATCAGCATCGTGCTCAATTCACAAAAGAGAAAAACATACACAAAAGAGCTTCCCGAATCCCAAGCGGCTCCAAAAGCCATTCCGCCTGAGCATACAGCTCTGAAAGAAATTGAAGAAGAACTTGGCGCTCTTGTGGGAATGGAAGAGATGAAGAAAATGATCAAGGAGATCTATGCGTGGATTTATGTGAATAAAAAGCGGGAGGAAGCCGGTCTCAAAGCTGGAAAGCAGGCATTGCATATGATGTTCAAAGGCAATCCCGGCACCGGTAAAACAACGGTTGCCCGATTAATAGGCAAGCTTTTTCAAAAAATGAATGTACTGTCAAAAGGCCATCTGATTGAAGCTGAGCGGGCTGATCTTGTTGGTGAATATATTGGTCATACTGCCCAGAAGACAAGGGATCTGGTGAAAAAAGCGATAGGCGGGATCCTGTTCATCGATGAAGCATACTCTTTAGGAAGAGGCGGAGAAAAAGACTTTGGCAAGGAAGCCATTGACACTCTCGTAAAGCATATGGAAGACCGCCAGCATGAATTTATTCTGATACTGGCGGGCTACTCAAGAGAAATGAATCACTTCCTGACGCTGAATCCTGGTCTTCATTCCCGGTTCCCCCTGGTTGTTGACTTCCCTGATTACTCGATTGAGCAGCTGATGGAAATCGGCGAGCGGATGCTGAAGGAACGGGAATATACATTAAGCCACGAATCTGAAAAGAAGCTGAGAGAGCACTTACACTTTGTGAAAAATAATCTCAGTCCAAACAGTTTTTCGAATGGGCGCTATATCCGGAATATCATTGAAAAATCAATCCGGGCACAGGCCATGCGCCTATTAATGCAAAACAGCTATGACAAACATGATCTGATGACCATCAGAAGCAATGATTTGTTGTTTGAAGAAGCCGATTAAGGGGATATTGATATTGTAATAAAAAAGACAGTGTCAAAGAACATTGGCATTGTCTTTTTACTGAAGGAGGAATATAAAATGAATAATATTACGGTTTATACGACCAATACATGTCCTTACTGTACGATGGTGAAGAATTTTCTGGATGAGAAAGGGCTGGAGTATAAAGAGGTTAATGTGCAGAATGACCAGCGAGAGGCACAAAAACTGGTTGCAACCACTGGACAAATGGGAGTGCCGCAGATCAATGTGAATGGCAATTGGGTCATTGGCTTTGATCCAAATACGATTATGGCGAATGTGAAGCAATAATATAGAGGGGACCTGCTCGTGGATTGAGCAGGTCTTTTTTTTGAATTGTGAACTCTGCAAATAAAATTGCATACTAGCAAAAAAAGCAGCTGTATTCGCAAATAGATAGGAAATTTTGCAATGAAAGTACATGAACTTGCAAACAAACAGCTTAAACCGGCAAATAAATATCTATGTATAAGTTTAAAAATATATCAGGATAATCTGATGTTTTTGATTTTAAAGAAAGAATTTTCTAAAAACATTGACCGAACTTCCCGGGGGTGTTTTAATAATTATAGTGGTTGGGTCACCTAACCATTTATTCTGGAAGGAGCTTGAGAAAATGAAAATCCTAATTACTGAATTAATCTGGAAAGAAGGAATTGAAGAGTTAATAAACAATGGCTTCCAAGTGGATTATGACGAGAATCTATGGAGTAACCGTGAAGAATTATTAAGAAAAATCAGCAATTACGATGGTTTAATTGTAAGAAATCAAACAATTGCAGATCAGGAATTAATGGCAGCTGGTCCTCAATTAAAGGTTATAGGCAGGCTTGGAGTTGGACTTGATAATATAGACACAGCATCAGCAAAGAAAATGGGAATCCCAGTGGTTTATGCTAAAAATGCCAATGCTACTTCGGTGGCCGAGTATGTGATGATGGCCATGTTAAGTGTTTCCCGGCCTCTTCATCTTGCTGATTATGATGTCAGGAACGGCAATTGGGATAGAAAAACATACACCGGCATGGAACTTGCGGGTAAAACGCTGGGCCTTATAGGATTAGGGGAAATCTCTCATCGCGTTGCTAAAAGAGCAATATCGTTTGGAATGAAAGTGGCTGGTTATGATCCCTTTATTGCGGATTATGATCACATTGTTTCTGAAACAGGGGTTCAAATAATAGAATCATTAGCAGATCTGCTTGCTGAATCTGATTTTATTTCCTTGCATGTTCCGCTTACACCTTCAACCAAGTATTTAATCTCCGAGTCAGAACTTCATTCAATGAAGGTTTCTTCCTATATTATTAATACCTCCCGAGGCGGTATTATAAATGAACGTGATCTTGCAGCTGCTTTAACCAATGGTGCGATTGCAGGAGCGTTTCTGGATGTGCTTGAGACAGAACCAATCCTTCCGTCGAACAAACTATTGACATGCTCGAATGCTGTTATTACTCCGCACATTGCTGGTTTAACTGAAGAATCACAAATTAGAACTTCCTTATTGGTGGCAAAGGAAGTAGCAAAGGTTATGAAAAATCAGCCGTCATTATGTGTAATTTAAAAAAGTTTCCGAAAATTTAAATAAATAATTGACTTTAACATTTGGGAGTGGTTTAATTAACCTATAAATAGTGGTTGGGTCACCCAACCAAATACAAAAGGAGGCAATTGAATGAGTAATAACAGTCAATCTACAACTCTGGCAGACACGCATTCTCCTGAGTCTAAAGAGGTTAGCACACATAAGTTTTTAATTCATCATAAGGGAGATCATGTAGGGGTAGCGACTAGTCCAATAAAAGAAGGAGAACAGGTTATCGGAATCTTTATGGATGATAATTCTGAGGTGTCTGTAAAGTCTCGCGGGGATATTCCTTTAGGGCATAAAATTTCATTAGTAGACTTAAAGAGTAATCAGCCAGTCTTAAAATACGGAATTCAAATTGGCTTAACTACAACAGAATGGGCTGTAGGAGATTATGTCCATACTCATAATATTAAAACGGCGAGGTGGTAGAAATGAATAATACACTAATGGGTTACCGCAGAGAAAATGGAAAAGTTGGAATACGCAATCATGTCATCATTTTGCCTGTTGATGATATCTCAAATGCTGCCTGTGAGGCTGTTGCAAGACAAGTTCAAGGAACGATGGCACTTCCACACGCATATGGAAGACTCCAGTATGGACCGGACCTTGATCTTCATTTCAGAACAATGATAGGAACCGGCTCAAATCCAAATGTGGCAGCGGTTATTGTCATCGGCATTGAAGAAAACTGGTCCAAGAAGATCGCGGAAGGTATTGCAGAAACTGGCAAACCTGTATCCTATTTTTCTATCGAGGGAAATGGCGACTTTGAAACCATCCGTCAAGCATCATGGAAAGCAAAAGAGTATGTTCAATGGGCATCTGAACTGCAGAGAGAACCGATTGAACTAAAAGATTTAACGATCAGCATTAAGTGCGGGGAATCGGATACGACTACAGGACTGGGATCATGCCCAACAGTATCTCAGGCAGTTGACCGCCTGGTTGATGCCGGTGCGACGGTATTCTTTGGGGAAACATCTGAATTGACTGGTGGGGAGCATCTAATCGCACAAAGAATGGCAACTCCTGAACTTCATGAAAAGTTTATGGCTATTTATGAAGATTATGTTGGCGAAATCGAATCCAAAGGAGTAGATTTGCTAGGTTCACAGCCAACACAGGGAAATATTGCAGGAGGCCTATCAACTATAGAAGAAAAGGCTCTTGGTAATATCGCCAAAACAGGTACAAAGGAAGTAATTGGGGTCCTTGATCCGGCAGAAAATCCAGATAATGGAAGTGGATTGTATTTTATGGATACTTCTTCTGCAGCCGCAGAATGCATTACGTTAATGGCAGCTGGCGGAGCAGTACTCCATCTTTTCCCAACAGGGCAGGGGAACATTATCGGAAATCCAATTGAGCCTGTTGTGAAAATTACCGCAAATCCCATAACTGCAGGAACAATGAGCGAGCATATTGATGTAGATGTACAGGGATTATTGTCCCGTCAGATTTCCCTGGAAGAAGCAGGCGACAAATTAATGGAAGTTATTTGCCGCACGGTAAATGGCCGCTTGACCAGTGCTGAAGCTTTGGGACATCGTGAATTTGTCATGACAAAACTATACCGAAGCGCCTGATTCAATTTCTCCCTGCACATTTTTGAGCAGGGAGAATCCTTTTTTAAAGAGAGTACAAAAAAAGGAGTTTAGACATGAACACATATAATGAGTCGGATCTAAAGGAATTCTGTGAAAAAGTTCTTGAAAAAATGGGAATGCGGAAAGATTATTCGGAAGTTGTCGCGGATTCACTGGTAAAAGCAAACCTAGAAGGCACGGATAGCCACGGGATCAGCAGACTTCCCATTTATGCCAAACGATTTATGGATAAAAGAATAAATGTAAATCCGGATATAAAAGTAACAAAAAAAGCCCCATCCGTGCTCCAGATTGATGGCGATAATGGCCTGGGCCATGTAGTCAGCTGGAAGGCAATTAGAGAAGGCATAGAAGCTGCAAAAGAAAATGGCACAGCAGCAATCGCGATTCGTAATAGCAATCATTTTGGGACTGCTTCGTATTTTTGCCAAATGGCATGCGAGCAGAATCTCGCATGTATAGGCTTTACTAATTCCCCGCCAGGGATCGCACCCTGGGGAGGGAAGGAAGCTTTCTTTGGCACCAACCCAATCGCCTTTGGCTTTCCAACTGGCAACGAACAGCCTGTAATTATTGATTTATCAACCAGTATAGTGGCCAGAGGGAAAATCATATTGGCCGCAAAGCAGGGGAATGAAATACCGGGTGACTGGGCAATTGATGAAGATGGGAATTCCACCAAGGATCCGGCGGCTGCCTTAAGAGGGTCTGTATTACCGCTTGGAGGAGCAAAAGGGGCTGCACTCGCGCTTGCTGTTGAGATATTAACTGGTGTACTTTCAGGAGCAGCATTTGGTCCCCATGTGAAAAATCTTTATGATGACAATGAAACAGAGAATGCGAATGTTGGACACTTCTTTTTGTTATTAGATATTAAAAAATTTATGGATTTAACATTGTTCTTTACCTCTATTCAAAATCTGCTGCAGGAAATGAAAGAAGTTCCTAAGAAACCAGATGTAAGTGAAATACGCTATCCGGGAGAAAGAAGAAAAAGAGAAAGTGCCAGCAGGCTATTAACAGGTATTGAATTATCAGGCAATGTTGAACAGGAATTAAAAGATTTGGGGGAGAAGTTCAATATCCCGTTTCCTGAGGCAAGGTCACTTGATCATTCCAGTAAAAGCCTTTCTCTTTAATAAAAGCTGTATGGTGATTATTGACCCATCCAATTGGATGAGGCATATAAACACCATAACAGCTTTTTTTAGCTGGATAATGTATTTTGAGAAATCGAACATTCTACACTTTCAATATGGTCAATCATACGTTCCTGAGCCAACTCAATGTTGTTCTGTTTTATTGCCTCAAGAATCCTTTCGTGCTCCTGGACAGATTTTAAAGCACGGCCCGGAATGTTAATTGATTTTGTACGTGACTCTGACAGAAGATCGATTAAAAAGTGCATAATCCTTACTAGAACCACATTATTTGAATGATCAGCAAGCGTCATATGAAATTTATGGTCCAACTCAGCCAGACGGTCAAAATCCTGGTCACCGCTTACAATTTCGTTTGCTTCCTTTAGGATTTGATCTAATTGCTGAATAAGATCCGGGCTTGAATTCTCTATGGACCATTTTACTGTCCATTCCTCAAGAATTTTTCTGACGGAGAAGAAATCCTTAAATTGATCAGAGGATACAAAAAAAGCTTCAGTCATTTTTTGTATCTGCTGCTCAGGAGAAGCGACGAAGACCCCTGTTCCATGTTTGGCGGTTAAATAACCATATGCTTCGAGTATTTTATAGGCTTCCCTTACTGTATTTCTGCTGACAGAAAGCTCCATCCCCATTTCTCTTTCGCCGGGGATTTTTTCACCTGCTCTGTATTCGCCATTGTGGATCTTTTTCTTTATACTATCGGCTACCTGCTCCGAAATTCCTTTTCTATTAATGTCCAAATATACCCCTCCAAGCAAATTTACTGATGGGCTTTTTATATAGGAAAAATGGTTCAATGGCCCAACCTATTTTATTAAATCATTAACGGGTCAAGTAATCAACACCGCTATCTTAATTTTCTCAAAAAGGTAAATAGAGCTGCCTTCATAGGCAGCTTTAAATGAAATAAACGATTAAAAATCCCAAGGCTGCTAAGGCGGCAGCTCCGAAAGTTCCAGTAAAAATCACCTTGCTGTTTAACTTTTTAAATTCAGTATAATTAACTCCTAAACCTAAGCCTGCCATGGCCATGGATAATAAGAAGATACTTAGTGCGATCAGCATTTGGGTCATTCTATCAGATAATATGCCAGCCGTATTAACCAGGCACATAATCAGAAAGCCGAAGATGAACCAGGGGACCGGCAAATCTCTGAATCTTGTTTTTTGTTTCTTTAAGCTGTTCTTATTAAATATCACTCCAAGTATAATCGCTGCAGGAATTAATAATGCTACACGTCCCAGTTTTACCAGAATGGCAGTATCACTGCTCACATCTCCTCCTGGAGCAGAAGCTGCAATGACATGCGCAAGCTCATGCAAGGTTGCCCCTGTTAAAACTCCATAATCATAAGGGCTCAGGCCCAGTACGGGGAACAAAAAAGTATAAATGATTGTCACAATAGTACCCACAATGGCAATAAAAGCTACGGAGATTGCAGTAAACTCATTTTTAGCCCGGATCAGGGGGGCAACAGCAACTATGGCAGCAGCCCCGCATATTGCTGTTCCAACGGCAATCAGTGCTGATAAATGGCGGTCGATCGAGAGAAGTTTTCCGATATACATCATAAGGACAAGAGTGAAAACGATTACAAGGATATCGACAATAATAAGAGAGAAACCAGCGGCAAAGATTTGTTCAACATTCAGTCTTAATCCCATCAGAATAATACCCGCACGAAGAAGAGTCTTGCTGCTGAATGTGATCCCTGCAGATGCATCGGCTGGTACATCCATTATTCCTTTCCAGCTCATGCCAAGCAGTATGGAAACAATCATAATTCCCATTACTGAAAAAACAGGCAATTTCGCTATGGAACCAGCTAATACAGCAAGTATTAAAGTTAGCAGGACTCCTTTTAGCCATCCCTTTTGCAACTTTAGGGTTTTAATTTTTTTTCTTGTGTGAAGGGGAACTGTTTTTGCTTTATGCAGTTTTGTTGCTCCAGCATTGCTCAATCTTCTGCCTCCTTTTCCGCAAAATTGGTCCAATGGTCAGGAGACCCAACCAATATAATCTCATTTAAGCATTTTTAAAAAGAGTTATCAAGAAAAATATAAAAATTAAACAAAAAAATTTAGAAAGTATTGATTTTTTAGAAAATTATAAATAGAATATGGATAGTGGTTGGGTGACTGTACCATAACTTAAGTATTCTCCTTTAAGAAAAGTCAGTCCATAAAGATTTTAATAGATCAGCAGGCTAGTGAATAAAAAGGAGGAATTTTAAGTGAAAATCAATTTAGTCTAATCAATTAACAATATTAACAACTTATTTGTGTAGACCTGGCGGCGGTAAATCTGAGGATATTAGCAGTTTTTCAATCATGTATTTGTAAGGGCTTACAATATAGTGCGGGAGGCGAATTATATGAGAGTATACCTGTCTATCTTATCAATCCTATTGTTAATATTTGTGAGCGGCTGCTCCAGCAATGTTAATGGCAAAGAGCGGGATGCAGAATATGTTTTGAGACTGGGCCATCTTCAAACGGAAACTCACCCTTACCACAAAGGGGCATTGAAGTTTAAAGAACTGGTGGAAGAAAAATCTAACGGGCGGATAAGAATCGATATATTTCCAAGCAGCCAATTAGGAAATGGAAGAGACCAAATAGAAGGAGCGCAAATTGGCTCCATCCATTTTCATATTGGCTCAGTAGCACCAGTAACCAATTTCGCCCCTAAATTTAATTTGCTTAACCTTCCATATTTATTTGAAAGCCGGGAGCATGCTTTTCGGGTCCTGGATGGGGAGATCGGCAAAGAGATAGCTTCTGATTTAGAGAACAGGGGCCTTATCAACCTCGGCTATATGGAGAACGGCTGGAGGCATATGACGAATAATAAGAAACCCATTAAGACAAGTGCCGATGCAGCGAAATTAAAATTGAGGGTCCAGGAGTCACCTCCATACATCTCATTCATTAAAGCTCTTGGCTCAACTCCTGTTCCTGTTCCATTCGGTGAACTATATACTGCTTTGGAACAGAAAGTGGTCGACGGCCAGGAAAATCCCCTTGCGCAAATCTATTTAAATAAATTTCAAGAGGTGCAGAGCTATTTGACATTAACTGCCCATAACTATGATGCTGCTGTTTTTCTTATGAGTAAAACAACATTCGACACATTGCCTGAAGAACTGCAAAAGGCAGTATCTGAAGCCTCTGCAGAAGCAGTTGATTATGAACGCAAAGTAGCAATGGAGGATGAGAAAAAACTGTTGGAGGACCTTAAAAAGACGGAGATAGAAATTGAAGAAAATCCAGATTTGGATTCATTTAGAGAAGCAGTAAAGCCGGTTTATGAGGAATATGAAGAAACGATAGGAAAGGAACTGTTTGATAAGATAGAAAGCTTAAAATAAATGGCGGGGGTGTAGAAAAATGAGTGAATTTTTCAGGAAATTGAGTGACAAAGCGGATAAGATATCGAAAAAAATTGTTATCTTATTTTTTGTCATTGCCTTTATCTCCACAGTGTATCAAGTATTTTCAAGATACGTCCTGCAAAGTGCGTTTGCAAAAAGTATACTCCCTTTTGCAGATTTCAGTATTTTCAACTTAACCTGGATTGAAGAACTTATCAGGTACATGTTTGTATGGATCGTGTTCTTAGGAATCGGAATCGTATATAAAAGCAAAGGGCATGCACAAGTAGAAATTCTCCATCATTATTTATCTGAAAAATGGAAAAGTAAAGTAATGCTGCTGGTTGAATGTATTAACAGTGCACTTTTTCTGTTTCTCATTATTTATGGATCAAGAATATTGAAGTTCTCCATTCAGCAGATTTCTCCTTCGCTTGGGCTGAATATGACTTTTATTTACGGAGCAGTCCTAGTCAGTTCAATTGTCTGTTTTGTTCACTCATCGGTCAATATTTTGGAGCTCCGCACTGCAAAAAGAGATGAAAGAGTGGTCGTTCAAGCAGAATCCCAAAATACAAATATGGGTTAGTTGAAAGGGAGGGAATTTGATGACGGTAGCAATAATAGTATTGGCTGTATTGTTTTTATTAATGATTCTGGGTGTGCCAATTGCAATATCTTTAATTATAGCTTCCATTTCCGGATTTATATCAAGCATATATTATATTCCTCTTGAAGTGGTTCCACAGCGTTTGATTACATCAGTTGATTCCTTTCCGCTGCTGGCAATTCCATTCTTCATGCTTACAGGGGAATTTATGATGTCAGGAAGCATGGGGAAAAGAATAGCAGCATTTGCTTTTGCTGCTGTGGGCTGGGTAAGGGCAGGTCTTGCACAGGTTTCAACCTTAACAAGTATGTTTTTTGCAGGGATATCCGGTTCAGGTGCTGCAGATACAGCTGCTGTAGGTAAAATGATGATACCGATGATGGAGTCAAAGGGATATGATAAAGGGTTTGCAGCTGCCACTGTTGCAAGTGCAGGAACAATAGCTGTGGTTATACCTCCATCCATTCCCATGATTGTATACGGTGTAACCGCAGGAGTATCCATAGGAGACCTGTTCACAGCAGGCATCATACCCGGGATATTAATAGGCTTGTCTTTAATGATGTTAAATTACTGGTTAACCAGGAAAAACAATTATTCTGAAGAAAAAAGGACATTCGAATTCACAACATTCCGGAAAACTTTATATGAAGGGATATTGGCTTTGCTCTTGCCGTTAATCATTATTTTCGGCATCAGGGGAGGGATCTTTACTCCTACTGAAGCCGGTGCAGTAGCAGCTGCATATGCTTTTATCATTAATAAGTTTGTTTATAAAGATATGGATTGGAAGGATATACCCGAAGCGTTTATAAACGCAGGAAAAATGTCTGCGATGGTTGTCTTTATTATAGCCGGGGCAAATTTATTCGGATGGTTATTAACGGCTGAACAAATTCCGCAGCAGCTTGCACAGCTTGTCATGAACGCAACAGAAAATAAATATTTGATACTATTTATCTTCAATATTATTTTCTTTATTGCAGGGTGCTTCCTGAACGCATCAGCAGCGATTACAATCCTAACGCCATTGCTTCTCCCGATTGCTCTCGGAGCAGGCATTGACCCGGTTTTCTTTGGATTAATCATGGTTGTTAACTTATCAATCGGTTTAATTACACCTCCAGTTGGATTGGATTTGTTTATAGTGAAGGGAATAGCTGAAGTTTCCTATGATAAATTAATAAAGGCTGTAATTCCTTTTATTGCTGTAATGGTTTTTGATTTATTTATTATTACTTATTTCCCTGCTATATCAATGTTTTTAACAACCCTATAAATATTTAAAAGCATCGGCTAGCCGATGCTTTTACTTGTTCCCAGCCTCTTAACCGGAAGCTTCCAATTATATGTGTAAGATAAAACCCGTAAAGCTGTAATAATAATGAACAAAGTGTAAAGTTCAAATGGTGCTGAGGCGATTCCGAGTCCGACTCCAAAACCGCAAAGGATAGCCCAGACCGCATAGATTTCAGACCGCAATACAAGCGGTTTTCTTCTTGCAAGAAGGTCACGGATGATGCCCCCTCCGCTTCCAGTCAATACAGCAGCCACAATTACGGCGCTTAAAGGATGGTTCATTTCCGTTGCGTACAGTGCTCCTTGGATGGCAAAGGCGGATAACCCGATTGCGTCAGTGAAATTGCCCCATCTTTGCCAGTGTTTGAGCAGGTTGTTCGGGAACAGCATTACTGCTGTGATTGATAAAAGGGCAATCTGAAAAAATAAACCCTGTTCCCAAAGGGCAGAGACAGGAACACCGATTAGCAGGTTTCGGATCGCTCCGCCGCCAAAAGCGGTGACAATCCCAAGGATATATACACCTAAAATATCATATTCTTCTTCCATCGCCACAATTGCACCGCTGACAGCGAAAGCAACAGTGCCGATCATACTTAAAACTTCCCATGTCATATGCCATTTCTCCTCTTGATGCAGATCTATAAATCTATTTAAGTTTAAGTTATTTAAAAACGTAAATTCTTTCCAAACAATATGATTTTAACACGGAAAAAAAGAAATACAACCATTTTTTTTATCATTTCAAATGGACGGTGAAAATGCCTGTGATTAGCGGTAAAAATTAGTATTTGAATATGATTTTTGTTATGATGTTATCAATTAAAATAAGCATATGAAAGAGGGATGCTGGTTGGAACGTAAGCCAGATTATGAAAAAGTCATTCTTGTCGGCTGCCATACTGATGAAGATGACCAGCGGTTTGAATATTCAATGGAAGAATTGGAATCGCTGACTGAAACGGCAAACGGAAAAGTTTTAGCTTCGATTACTCAAAAAAGGGAACGAGTTCATCCGTCTACATATATAGGAAAGGGGAAAGTGGAGGAACTGGCTGCACTTCAGGAAGAAATGGAAGCAGATATTATCATTTTTAACGATGAGCTCTCACCAAGCCAGGTGCGCAACTTATCAGCAGATTTGGATGCCAGGATCATTGACCGCACACAGCTGATTTTAGATATCTTTGCGCAGAGGGCGCGCTCTAAAGAAGGGAAGCTGCAGGTCGAATTGGCACAGCTGCAGTATCTGCTGCCGCGCCTGTCAGGCCAGGGTGTTCAGCTTTCAAGACTTGGAGCGGGAATCGGCACAAGGGGACCAGGTGAGACCAAGCTTGAATCAGATCGCAGGCATATCCGCCGCCGTATTGATGATATTAAAACCCAGCTTTCCGTCATTGTGCAGCACCGTGACAGGTATCGTGAACGAAGGAAGAAAAACAAAGCATTTCAAATTGCACTTGTCGGCTACACAAATGCAGGTAAATCCACCATTTTTAACAGGCTGTCTGAGGCGGAATCCTATGAAGAGAACCAGTTGTTTGCCACACTTGATCCGATGACCCGCAAACTGATTTTGCCAAGCGGATTTATTACACTTGTGACAGACACGGTCGGTTTTATTCAGGATTTGCCGACTACTCTTATTGCAGCCTTCCGTTCCACTCTGGAAGAAGTTAATGAAGCAGATCTTCTTCTTCATGTGGTCGATATGTCCAATCCGGATTATTACCAGCATGAGCAGACAGTCAATAAACTGATAGAAGATTTGGAAAATGATAAAATACCGCAGCTGACGGTATATAATAAAAGAGATTTAAAGCATCCTGATTTTGTCCCGACTGCCAGAACAGAAACGATTCAGATCAGTGCCTTTGAAGAAGATGACCGCAATGAGCTGAAACGGAAAATCGAGCAGATGATTCTGGGAATGATGAAGCATTACCATGTGGAGGTGCCGTCAACAGAAGGAAAGCTGCTGTCGCAGCTCAAGAACGAAACCATCCTGCGGGAATTGACTTTCAACGAAGACAAAGAACTTTATGTTTGCAAGGGCTATTACCTCGAAGACCATCAGATTTCAGGGCCTTTAATGAAATATACCGTATAGTTAGGAGAACATCATGTTTCAACAGTTATCACAAGGGGAAAAGCTCCAGCCGATTGTAAAAGAAGTGGAGCAGCAAATTTCAGAGGTATTAAAGAGCATTGATGAGCGGATTGATGAGAATCAATTCCGTGTTTTAAAGAGCTTTCAAAATTTCAAAGTCAGCGATTCGCATTTCAATCCTTCAACCGGCTATGGTTATGATGATATCGGCCGGGATACGCTTGAGGGAATATATGCAGAAGTTTTCGGCGGGGAAGCAGGATTGGTCCGCCCGCAGATAATATCAGGCACGCATGCCATTTCCATTGCACTCTTTGGCGTACTGCGGCCAGGTGATGAATTGCTGTATATCACCGGCAAGCCATATGACACACTGGAAGAAATTGTTGGGATTCGGGGAACAGGTAACGGTTCGCTGAGAGAGTTCGGCATTGGATACAATAGCATCCCGCTGAACGAAGATGGAAGCATCGACTATCCTGCCGTTGAAAAAGCAATCAGGCCGAACACGAAAATGATTGGTATCCAGCGTTCCAAAGGATATGCGACAAGACCTTCTTTTACAATTGAACAAATTAAAGAAATGATCCAGTTTGTAAAAGAAGTTAAGCCGGATACGATTGTGTTTGTTGACAATTGCTATGGTGAGTTTGTTGAAGACCGTGAGCCTTGCCATGTTGGGGCAGACTTGATGGCCGGGTCGCTCATCAAGAACCCTGGCGGCGGGATTGCAAAGACGGGCGGTTATATTGTCGGGAAGAAGGAATGGGTGGAAGCCTGCTCCTACCGAATGACTTCACCGGGAATTGGTGCAGAAGCGGGTGCGTCCCTTTACAGCCTTCAGGAAATGTATCAGGGCTTTTTCCTGGCTCCCCATGTTGTCGGCCAGGCGCTGAAAGGGGCTGTTTTTACAGCAGCGCTTCTTGAACGGCTTGGCATGAATTCCAACCCAAAGTGGGACAGTAATAGAACTGATTTAATCCAATCTGTTCAATTTGATGATAAAGAAAAAATGGTGGCGTTTTGCCAGGCAATTCAATTTGCATCTCCTGTTAATTCACATGTAACTGCCTATCCTGCTTATATGCCTGGATATGAAGACGATGTAATCATGGCAGCTGGGACTTTTATTCAGGGTGCAAGCATTGAACTGACCGCTGATGGTCCTATCAGGCCGCCTTATGTTGCTTATGTTCAGGGCGGGCTGACTTATTCTCATGTGAAAATGGCTGTATGCATCGCGCTGGACCAATTGCTGGAAAAAGGTTTAGTCCAAATAAATTAGGTGAATATTAAAAAGGACAGCTACATAGTTAGTTGTCCTTTTCTGTTGCTTTACAGAGAATTATATGAAAATATGAAAGGCAAAATTTTTTTGAAAAAATCATGTTATAAAAGCTAACATATAGTTGACAGATTATCTGACATTACATATAATAATCTCAAGAAGTAATTGAAAAGGGGGAGAAATAGTTGACTGGAAGCGAAATTCGACGTTCCATGCCGCTTTTCCCGATTGGTACTGTCATGCAGCTGACTGACCTGACCGCCAGGCAGATTCGCTACTATGAAGAGCACCAATTAATTTCTCCAGCTAGAACTGACGGAAATAGAAGGCTTTTTTCCTTAAACGACATCGATGTCCTTTTGGAAATCAAAGATTTGATTGATCAAGGCGTGAACATGGCTGGGATCAAGCAGCTATTTTTCGTGAAAGAACAGCAAGCGATAACTGAAAACTTGAATAAGCAGGCAGAAAAAGCGAGACGCGATCTATCAGATGAAGAAATCCGGAAACTTCTTCGCAAGGAAATTGTGCAGGCAGGCCGGTTTAATCGCTCATCATTGAGGCAAGGCAACATGCACCGCTTTTTCCATTAAAAACGCCGTTTTTAAGCTCGTTGATATTGTCTTGGATTTCTGAGAGAAACATTAACAGAGCAAAAAATAAATCACTCATGTAATTTTTTAAGGGAGGAACTACCAGTGGCAAAGTTTACTAAAGAAGACATTAAGCGTATTGCAGAAGAGGAAAATGTAAAATTCGTCCGTTTACAGTTTACGGATATTCTTGGAACAATCAAGAACGTAGAAATTCCGATCAGCCAGCTTGAAAAAGCGCTTGATAACAAAATGATGTTTGACGGATCTTCAATCGAAGGTTTCGTGCGTATTGAAGAATCAGACATGAATCTATATCCAGACCTTGATACATGGGTGGTATTCCCTTGGACAGCAGAAAAAGGAAAAGTTGCACGTCTGATCTGTGATATTTACAATCCGGATGGAACTCCCTTCCTTGGCGATCCGCGCAGCAACTTAAAACGTATTTTGGCAGAGATGGAAGAGTTAGGATACTCTGATTTCAACTTAGGGCCTGAGCCGGAATTCTTCCTATTCAAGCTTGACCAGGCTGGAGAGCCAACTCTTGAACTGAACGATAATGGCGGATACTTCGATCTTGCGCCAACTGACCTTGGTGAAAACTGCCGCCGCGATATCGTGCTTGAGCTTGAAGAAATGGGCTTTGAAATTGAAGCTTCCCACCATGAGGTTGCACCTGGACAGCACGAAATCGACTTCAAATATGCGGATGCATTAACAGCTTGTGACCAGATCCAGACATTCAAGCTTGTTGTTAAAACAATTGCCCGCAAGCACGGCCTGCACGCGACATTCATGCCAAAACCGCTGTTCGGTGTTAACGGATCAGGTATGCACTGTAATGTTTCATTATTTAAGGATGGCAAAAATGCATTCTTCAACGAAACAAGCGATCTTCAATTAAGTGAAGATGCTCGCCACTTTATCGCAGGCATCATTAACCATGCGACAGCATTTACTGCTGTAACAAACCCAATCGTTAACTCTTATAAGCGCTTGGTTCCTGGTTATGAAGCACCTTGCTATGTTGCATGGTCTGCTCAAAACCGTTCACCGCTTATCCGTATCCCGGCTTCACGCGGTGTAAGCACACGTGTTGAAGTTCGCAGCGTTGACCCTGCTGCTAACCCATATCTTGCTATGGCTGTACTTCTAAAAGCTGGTCTTGACGGAATCAAGAACAAATTGACTCCACCGGCACCAGTAGACCGCAACATCTATGTAATGAACAAGCAGGAACGTGAAGAAGAAGGCATCAAGGATCTTCCGGCTACATTGGCTGCTGCCCTTGATGAGCTTAAGAAGGATGAAGTCATCGTATCCGCACTAGGCGACCATATCTTCGAACACTTCATTGAAGCGAAAGAAATTGAGTGGGATATGTTCCGTACGCAAGTGCATCCATGGGAGCGCGAGCAGTACCTGAGCATGTACTAATAAGTAAACCCCTTGACACCATAGGTGTTGAGGGGTTTTTGTTTTCGGGTAAATTATTTAAAAAATTACCACAAGAACCTTAGTTCATAGTAAGAAAAAAAATACAACAATCAAGCCTATTGATGTAATTCCGTAACCTTTTTTAATTCTATAATCGGTTCCAGGAATCTTAGTTATTAAGTAATAAATTGGAATTACAAGTAATATGGGAAGAAAAACCCTTGCATTAGCTGAGAGAATTTTTCAAATCTTGAAATTATCGTACCAATAATCAAAAGAGGAATAAAAGTTAGCGAATAGGCAAGTGACACTCTTATCACACCTTTTTTCTGAATTATACCAAATTTCCAAAATTAAGGGCTTCAATTATTAAAGTAACATGGATTCCTAAAATGATGTAAAAAGAAACCAAATTTATACCTTCCTAAAAATAATCGTAAATTTCAGGCAACATTATGAGTAGTTTTATAACAGTGTGGAATGGAAGAAGCTACGAGTAGTAATCAAGAAGCGTGACAACTATGAATGCCAGGAATGTAAACGGAAGGGGCGCTTAAGCATTGAAACAAATGAATACAGTGAGAGTGGTAAGGGTAGGAAGATCCAGTTGCTTGTTCACCATATCAAGGAGCTCGAGCTTCATCCAGACTTAGCGTTTGGTGAAGATAACATGGATACTGTTTGTGTCGATTGCCATAACAAATAACATGGCCCAGACTTCAAAAATATGAAGCTAAACAAATGGCAGCATGATGAAAAGTGGAGTATCGATTTTTTTAATTATGTAAACAAATAGTATTAAATAGTTCTAATGAAAGGTGACTTAAATGAATCTTGAAAGATGGATTATAATGGGGGTATTAATACTAAGTATCATGTGTCTCAAGCTGCTAGTACCGGGAGACAAGGTTAGAGAAGCGTGGGTTATCTTTTTATTTCTGCAGGTCATTACATGGCCAGCCGGTTTAATAGCAGTAGAAATGGGTTGGATTGAATATCCGATTCAATTGTACCCTAAGGCAAATTTATATAATAGGACTAGTTTTTCCTTTGAGTTCTTCCTATTCCCGGTAGTCGCCATTATTTTTAGTTTGTATTTTCCAAGGAACAAAAAAGGGTTTGGCTCACTATTGTATTATGTTTTCTTTGCTGGATTTTTTACCTTCTTAGATGCTGTATTAGAATCTAAAACCAAACTGGTTGAGTACCATGAATGGAAATGGTATTGGACACTAGTAACAGTAATGATTGCTCTATATATAAATGATAAATTTTATCGATGGTTTTCTAAAAGATTAATTTTGGTGGACTTAAAATGACCAGAGAAGTCCTGATTTTAGTATGTTCGTGGATTTTATCATTGTACTTGTT
>Ga0180215_1002074_pt1 | contig 20769 bp, 20 predicted proteins | sample eDN3rd37CBELigBY_FD_128871 | JGI IMG/M metagenome (GOLD analysis project Ga0180215, IMG submission 128871) | Enriched backyard soil microbial communities from Emeryville, California, USA - eDNA 3rd pass 37_C BE-Lig BY (version 2) (version 2) | ecosystem: Environmental > Terrestrial > Soil >... | reverse complement strand
GAGGCCGACCACCTCGACCGGGAGGCCGGCCGCTTCCAGGCGGTCGTCGAGCCGGGCGAGCAGCGCCACCACGTCGGGCGCCGCCCCCGGGCGGGCGGTGGGGCGCTCGTGCAGCAGGTCGGCGCAGAGGGCCTCGGCGGTGTCGAGCTCGGCGAAGACGTCGTCCATGTGGGCGACGATGCCGCAGAGGTGGTACGAAGTTTCCCGCGGGTCGGCCTCGATGCCCCGGGAAGAAGCCGGAGCATCGTAGGGTTGACGCGTCGGGTGTCGTGCCGCACCGTAGGCTTGGAGGTGCGCCGCGACGCGCGGGTGCTCGCGGTACCGGCCCCCCCGGCCGGCACCGATGGCGGATGCAGCCCTGGCGCGCTGGGCCATGCCCGAAGCGCCGTGGCGAGAAGCAGGCGAGGTCGACCGGACCTCCGGGGTGTGACCGGTCGCACGGAGGAGACGATCATCGGGATCACGCGTCGGGCCGACAGGAGCAGGAACGCTCCGCCGACCCGGAACGAAGGGAGTGCCGGGTGAACGTGGCGGCCCCGGCGGTACCGGAGCTGGTGCGGGCCCCTCGGCTCGACGACGCCCTCGTGGCGCTCGTGGTGCGCGAGGCCGCGGGTGAGGCGACGCCGGAGGAGCTGGCCACGTTGGCCGCCGCGCCGGACGCCTGGCGCGACACGCTCTGGTGGCTGCTCCGCGAGACCGACGCCGACCTGCGCCGCCTCCGTCGCGTGGCGGGTCCCGAGCGCGACCAGATCGTGGCCGACTTCACCGCCGAGCGCACCCGCCTGGCGCAGGCCCTCACTCGGATCGACCCCACCTTCGTCGACCGCGGCGAGCCCGAGGAGCCGGTGGTCGACACCGGGCCGCCGGCCCCCGCCCGTCTGCAGGCGTCGTGGGAGGCAGGCCGCGTGGTGGTCTGGGCCGGCGGTCCAGGTGTGCCGTCGGAGCCGGTCGACCGGCTGCGGGAGCTGCTCGAGGCGGCCGGCGCGCCGAGCACCGGCTGGGAGCCGCGGGTGGCGGTGGCGCTGCCCGGCGGCGGCAAGGCCGACGGGCTCAGTGCGCCGGTGGGCGAGGTGCTCGGCTGGCTGGTGGCGGTGGGCGCGGGTACGGCCGGCGGCGAGGTGGGCGCCAGCGTGCGCTGGTTCGGCCGGGCCGCAGCCACGGCCGTGCGGCTCACCGCGCAGGGCCGGATGATCCCGACGCTGCGCTCGGCCAAGCGGTCGCGGCGGTCGTCGTCGGAGAAGGGGCGCCCGGCCGAGCAGACCAGCCTCACCGTGCGCTGGACGCCGGCGTTGCTGCACCCCAGCGACCTGCGGCCGCTGACCAACGACATGCCGGGCACGGTCGGCGTGCTCGACGCCCGCACCGACCCCGTCGCGCTCACGCGAGCGGTGCTGACGGCGATCGTCGATGCGGTGTGCCGCACGGCGGCCCGCCGTCTCGAGGTCCCCGCCGCCCCGCCCCAGGTGCGCACCCCGGCCGACGTGGCCGAGACGTTCCTGGCCCGCCTGGACGGCACCAAGTTCGACGCACCCGTCAAAGCCGGCGCCGACGTCGCCGGCCGGCTGGAGCGCTGGGCCCGCCCGGTGCTGGCCGCCAGCGCGGTCCGCCTGGTCCTGCAACTGGATCCGCCCGACCAGGGCGGCGCCTGGCACCTGAGCGCCCTGGCGTCGGGGCTCGGCCGCCAGCTGGTCCCGGTGGAGGTGGCCCTGGGCACCGCGGCGGGCAGCGACCGCCGGGTGGTGGAGGACCTCCTCGTCCGCCTGGAGCGGTTCGTGCCCGCGCTGCGCCGGCCCGGGGGCCGACGTCGCGGCGAGGTGGTGCTCAGCCAGGACGAGGCCTGGGAGTTCATGACCCGCACCGGCCCCACGCTCCGGGCCGTCGGCTTCGAGGTCCGGGTCCCGGCGCTGTCCCGCCGCCGGCCCACGCCCGCGCTGCGGCTCACCGCCGAGGCGTCGCACATGTCGGTGGTCGGCGCCCACCAGCTGGCGCAGGTCCGCTGGTCGGCGGTCTTCGACGACGTCGAGCTCGACGCGGCGGCCATCGCCAAGCTGGCCTCCGAAGCCCGGCCCATGGTGCGGTCGCGGGGCCGCTGGGTGGCCATCGACCACGCCGACCTGGCCGAGGCGGCCAAGGCCCTGGCCGAGCGGTCGGCGCGCACGCAGATGACCGGGGCGGAGATGCTCCGCCACGCGCTGGGCCTGGAGGGCACGCCCCTCGCCGGCGGCGTCACCATCGAAGGCAGCAACTGGGCCGCCGATCTCCTGCGCCGCGCCGAGCACCTGGTGGCCGAGCCGGCGACCACCGCCCCTGAGGGCTTCGCGGGCCAGCTGCGCAGCTACCAGGCCGAGGCCTACGCCTGGCTGGGCTTCCTCGACGGGGCCGGGCTCGGCGGCTGCCTGGCGCTCGACATGGGCCTGGGCAAGACCCCGACGATGCTCGCCCACCTGCAGGCCACGGCCCAGGCGGGGCCCGCGCTCGTCATCGCGCCGCCCGCGGTGGTGGGCAACTGGGCGGCGGAGGCCGCCAAGTTCACGCCCGGCCTGCGCGTGGTGGTGCACCACGGCAGCGACCGCGCCGAGACCGAGGAGGAGCTCACCCGCACCGTGGGCCGGGCCGACGTGGTCATCACCACCTACGGCACCGCGGTGCGCGACGTCGAGGCGCTGGCCAAGGTCGAGTGGCACAAGCTCGTGCTCGACGAGGCCCAGGTGATCAAGAACCCGGCCAGCGAGACCGCGCAGCAGCTGCGCCGCATCGGGGCCCGCACCCGCGTCGCCCTCACCGGCACGCCGATCGAGAACGGCCTCGGCGACCTCTGGGCCATCCTCGACTTCACCAACCCGGGCCTCATCGGCCCCCGGTCGACCTTCATCGCCTCGCTCTCCCGCCAGGGCGGGGCGCAGGCCGCCGCCGAGGACGCGCTGCGGGCCCTCAACGGGCTGCTCGTCTTCCGGCGCACCAAGGCCGAGCCGGCCATCGCCGCCGAGCTGCCCGACCGCATCGACGAGCTCGACCACTGCGCCATGACGCCCGAGCAGATCGGCCTCTACCAGGCCGTGCTCGACGAGCTCGTCACCGGGATGAACGGCGACGGCGACCGCGAGGTCCGCAAGGGACAGGTCCTCGCCGCCATCACCGCCCTCAAGCAGATCTGCAACCACCCGGCGGCCTACCAGGACGACGACGAGCCGCTCGAGGGGCGGTCGGGCAAGCTCGCCCGCCTCGAGGAGATCGTCGACGCCGTGTTCGCCGCCGGCGAGCGGGTGCTGATCTTCACGCACTTCGCCGAGTGGGGGCAGAAGCTGGCCGCCTACCTGACCAAGCGCTTCGGCCTGCCGATCAGCTGCTACCACGGCGGCCTGTCGCGCGGCGCCCGCGACGCGATGGTCCGGGAGTTCCAGTCGGGCACCGGCCCCGGCGCGCTGGTGCTGTCGCTGAAGGCGGGCGGCACCGGCCTCAACCTCACGGCCGCCAGCCACGTCGTGCTCTACGACCGCTGGTGGAACCCTGCCGTGGAGGACCAGGCCCGCGACCGGGCGTGGCGCATCGGCCAGTCCCGCACCGTGGTGGCCCACCGCCTGGTGTGCCCCGGCACGGTGGACGAGCGGGTCGAGGAGGTCGTGGCGGGCAAGCGCCGCATCGCCGACCTGGTGCTGCCGGCGTCGAGCTCGATCGGCGACCTCGATCCCGATCAGCTGCGGGTGGCCCTCGGCCTGCGGCCCGACGCCCTGCTGGCCGACGAGCGCACGCCCGGCGACCCGCGCCACGAGGAGACCGCCGCATGAGCGAGCGCAACGGATCCCGCCGCAACGGCCAGAGCCCCAAGGACATCCGGAAGTTCTGGGGCGAGGACCAGCCCGCCGAGGAGGAGCCCGTCGCCAAGGTGCGGCCCTCCGACGAACCCGACGCGCTGGTGCGCTACCTCGGCCCGCTCCCGCTGCCCGGCCACGAGCACGTGGCCCAGCACTACCTGGCCGCGGTCTACGACAAGGCCGTGGCCCTGGCCGGCGCCCTCGCCGCCGCGGGCGGCCTCCTCGCCACCGACGACGACGACACGGACTGACGCGAAGGGGCCGGCCCCCCGATGAGGACCGGCCCCGTCAGCGACGGCACACCATCAACTGGCGCTGCGTGCCGCGGCCAGGATGGCCGCTCCCGGCCGCCGCGACGCTGGTGCGCGAGTGGCGCCGCGGCACCTGGGCTCCGGCCACGGACGGCCGGAGCCCAGCATGTCACGGTCTCAGCTGAACCAGCCCTTGATCCGGGCCACCACCTCTTCCGCCTTCTCGCCGGCCTTGGCCATCATCGAGCCCTGAGCTTGGAGGAGCGTGAGCTTGGCGCGGGTGTCGCGAGCCCACTCGAGGTGCTGGTCCTCCTGGTCCTGCACCTCGTCGACGGCCCGCTGGAAGGCGGTGCGCACCTTGCCCTTCGGCAGCTCCGCGGTCAGCTGCGCCACCGCGTCCCAGTTGGCGTGGCACACCGTCTCGGCCAGGAACACCGCGTCGAGCATCACCATCTCGCGCAGCATGAGGTCGGCGCTGCCCGCGACGGCGAAGGTCGACTCGACCAGCTTGCTGTCCATGCCCTCCACGGCGCGGGCCATGGGCGACGCGTACATCGGGTTCCCACCGGCGGAGCTGATGAGCTCCTCGAGGATCTCGACGTGTCGCCGCGTCTCGTCGCCGAACTCCTCGTAGCGGCGCTGCAGCATCGGGTTGAGGCTGCGACTCGCAACGGTGCGGTAGAGGTGCACGCCGCAACGCTCGTGCGTGACCGCCGCGCTGAGGAAGTCGGCGACGAACGGGACGTTCACGCCCTTCATGGAGATCTGCTTCACGAGCATGTCGTCGGTGACGAGCGCGTCGGGGTCGACGTAGGTCATCGGCGTCACCATCTTGCTGGTGGCGCCGTCGATCTTGGTGGGGGTGAGGGTCGGCATGTCGGCTCCTCCTCTCACGCCCGGGCCTTGGCCTGCTGGCGCAGGTCAGGGATCGGGTGCTCGCCCTCGGTCTGGTCGCGGTAGTCGCGGCCGTTGGCCGCACGGTTCTGGTCGATCACCTGCTCGCTCGGGATGCCGCCGGCGTTGACCTTCTTCTGGAAGCTGAAGAAGCGGTGGTCGGAGGGCAACTGGTCGACGGGCACGTACTCGGTCTCGTCGGTGCGCAGGTCGACCGTGGTGGCGAGGATCTCGCGCACGTACTCCTTGTTGGGCTCGAAGGTGAGGGGCGTCGCCGGCAGCGACGGCGGCAGGATCTCCTCGGGCTCGACGCCCTCGAGCTGCCGCAGGAACTGGCAGGCCACCTGGAGCTGGCCGATCTCCATCTCCATGTGCTGCTCCCAGATCGCCTTGATGCGGCGGTCCGACTCCTGCTGGGCCATCGACCAGTAGAGCCAGCACTCGTTGTACTCGTGGAAGACCCACTGCTTCAGCCACGAGTCGAGCGGATCGATGAGCGACTCGTAGTGGGAGACGTGCTCCTCCTCCACCATGGCGATCTCGGTGTAGAGGCTCCGTGCGATGGGTTCGACCCACTCGGGGTGGTGGTTCATGTAGTAGTTCATCGTCTGCTGCTCGGCGGCGACGATGGTCATCACGTTGAGCCGCGACTGCGGGTCGACGGTCTGCGTGAGGTAGTGGCCCCGGACCATGTCGGCCGGGTGGCGGTGGTGGGCGTGCGTGGGCCGCCCGGGCATGATCTCGGTGAGGTGCCCGGTGAGCTCCTCGGCCTTGCGGCCGACCATCATCTCGTAGAGGTTGGCGTAGCGGTAGAGGTGGTCGAAGTCCTCGAGCAGCGCGAAGTCGAGCGCCTGCTTGAGCATGGGGTCCGGCTCGTGCCGGGCCAGCCAGGCGGTGAGGTCGACCGCGACCTGCTCATAGCCGATGGTCGTCTCGAGTGGCGTCTGGTCACCAGGGTTGAGGTTGTTCACGACCTTCTGCTGCTGGGAGTCGGCCCTGCGGCCCATGGCCAGCGCCTGGCGGAGCTCCGGCAGGTCGGTGTGCCTCGCGAACTGGTGGGAGAAGATGATCGACTCCACCTCGATCCCGTTCATCAGGATCACGCGGGTGCGGGTGTAGGGGTCGACGGTGCTCTTCTCGTAGGGCTCGGCGTTCAGATCGGACCAGGACCGGTACTGGTCCTCGACGGGGATGCCCTTTTCCTCGAGTGGGTTCATTGCGTGCCTCTCTCGCGGTGACTGCTCGGTGCAGAACTCGCTGGTCGCAGCACCTACCCCGTTGCGGGGCCGGTCAGTCGACGTCGGGGCCCGACCGCGCCTCCCCTCCTCGCGAGGGACACGCCGGCGCGGGCTGGCTACGGTCCCGGCATGGAGATCGGCACCACCGTCCCGCACGCCGGCCCCCTGGCCTCACCCTCGTTCGTCCGTGAGTTCTGCCAGGCGGCCGAGGAGGCCGGGTTCGACGGCCTCTGGACCATCGACCACCTCGTCGCGCCCTACCACACGGACTCGCTCTACACCCTCGGCCCCCGCCTGGCGCCGATCAAGGACGGCGCGGTGAGCGGGACGATGGGGCTGAACCTGGAGATGAACACCACCCTGGCGGTGGCGGCCACCGTCACGCGCCGGGTGCGGCTGGGCACGGCGGTGGCCGTGCTGCCGATCCGCAACCCGGTGCTGAATGCCCGGCAGCTGGCCAGCATCGACCAGTACTCGGGCGGTCGGCTGCTCTACGGCGTCGGCGTGGGGTGGTTGAAGGAGGAGGCCGACGCCATGAACATGCCGTGGGACCGGCGCGGCCGTCGCTCCGACGAGGCCATCCGGCTGATGCGCACGCTGTGGACCGCGGAGGGCGACGTCGTGGAGTTCTCCGGCGAGTTCTTCACGCTGCCGCCCATGGACCCCGACCCTCGTCCCGTCCAACGGCCGATCCCCATCGTGGTCGGCGGCCACAGCGACGCCGCCCTCGACCGCGCCGCCCGGCTGGGCGACGGCTGGATCGCCGCCGGCATGGGACCGGTCCGGCTGGAGGAGCACCTCGCCAAGCTGCGGGCGGCGTGCGAACGGCACGGCCGCCGCTTCGAGGACCTCACCATCGTCTCGGGCGCCAGCCGCGCTCGTCGCGAGGCCGCGGACGGGGAGCCCGGTCCCGACGAGGTCGTCGCGCAGCTGCGCACCTACGCCGAGCTCGGCGTGCACCACCTCCAGGTCGCCATGACCGGGCAGACGCCCGACGAGGTGCTGGCCGCGCTGGCCGCCTTCGGGCGCGATGTCCTCCCGGCCCTGCGCGCCACCACGTCGGCATGACGCCGCGCATCCCGCCGGTGCCGGCGCAGGGCAACCGGCCCGACGTGCAGGCCCTCATCGACCAGGCGACCGCCAGCACGGGCGGCGCGCAGAACGTGTTCCTGACGATGGCCCACCACCCGGGCCTGCTGCGGCGCTACCTGCCCTTCGCGGGGAAGCTGCTGAACGGCGGGAAGCTGCCGGCGCGCGACCGCGAGCTGGTGATCCTGCGGACGGCGTGGCTGTGCCGCAGCGACTACGAGTGGGGCCAGCACGTCCGCATCGGCCGCGATGCCGGCCTCGACGACGACGAGATCGCCCGCGTGGTCCACGGACCGGACGCTCCGGGGTGGACGCCGGGTGAGGCCGCCCTGCTGCGCGCCTGCGACGAGCTGGTCACCCGCCACCGGGTCGAGCCGTCGACGTGGGCCGAGCTGGAGGGCCGCTACGACCGGCGCCAGCTCCTCGAGCTGACCGTCCTGCCCGGCAGCTACGCCATGCTGGCGGCCATGCTCAACACCGTCGGCGTGGAGCGCGAGGCCGGCGTGGAGGGCCTGCCGGACGAGCCGTGACCGGCGGACGGACGGGTGGCAGCGACCGCGCCCTCCTGCTAGACGGGGAGCCCATGGGGGACGCCGCGACCATGGACCCGGCGCGCTTCGCCGCGGAGGTGCGGCGCTGGTTGGCCGAGCACGCCGACGAGCTGGCGCCCTTCCGGGCCACGCCGCCCGGTCCGTTGGAGGCGGCCATGGCGCACGAGCGCCCCTTCCACCGGATGCTCTACGACGCGGGCTTCGCCCGCTGGGGCTGGCCGGTGGAGCACGGCGGGTTGGGCGGCACCCCGCTCCTGCGGGCGGTGCTCCACGAGGAGGTGGCCGCGGCGGGCTACGTGATGCCCGAGGGCTTCGTGGGCCTCGAGATCGTCGGGCCGACGCTCGTGCACTTCGCGCCGGCGCTGGCCTCCGCGCACCTGCCCGCCAAGCTGCGCGGCGACGAGGAGTGGTGCCAGGGCCTGTCGGAGCCCGACGCCGGCAGCGACCTGGCCTCGTTGCGCACGCGGGCCGTCGACGAGGGCGACCACTTCGTGGTGCAGGGCCAGAAGATCTGGACGAGCTACGCGCAGCTCTCCACGTGGTGCGGCCTGCTGGCCCGCACCGGGACCACGGAGAGCCGCCACCGCGGGCTGACGATGTTCTGGGTCGACCTGCGCTCGCCGGGCGTGACGGTGCGGCCCATCCCTTGCGCCACCGGCCGCAACGAGCTGGCCGAGGTGTTCTTCGACGACGTGGTGGTGCCGAAGGCGCACGTGATCGGCGAGGTGGGCGGCGGCTGGGACGCGGTGATGTACCAGCTGCAGTTCGAGCGGGGGAACTTCGCCTGGCTCCGCCAGGCCTGGCTGCACAGCCGCCTCCACGACGCCCTGGCCTCCGCGCCCGAGGGCGGCACCCGACCATCGGCGGCCGCGGCGCTGGGCGAGGCGTGGACCACGTTGGCCGCGCTGCGCGAACGGGCGCTGTCCACGGTGACGCGCCTGGCGCGCGGCGAGTCGCCCGGGCCGGAGATCTCCGTCGACAAGATCCTGCTGGCCACCGCCGAGCAGGCGGTCTTCGACGCGGTGCGCCTGCTGCGCACGCCGAGCTTCGAGCTCGGCGGGGACGACGAAGCCCGGTGGCGCCAGCCGTGGTCGTTCAGCCGGATCGTGTCCATCTACGGCGGGACCGGCGAGGTGCAGCGCGACCTGGTGGCCGAGCGCCTGCTCGGGCTGCCCCGCGGCCGATGACGGCGGCCGACGAGGACCTCGACCTCTACCGGTCGACGGTCGCGGCCCTGCTCCGGGCGGCGGCGCCCGGTGCGCTCGTCGCGGAGCTGGTCGCCCAGGGATGGGCCGGCCTGGCTGACGACGACCCGGCCACGGCCGTCGGGGTGCTGTTCGAGGAGCAGGGCCGCGCCCGGGTGGCCAGCCGGGCCCTCGACCTGGTGGTCGCCCGCGCCGTCGGCGCGCCGACGGAGGACGCCGGCGGCGCCTCGTGGTGGTGCACCCGACGAGCGCGGCGCCGCCCGGGCGACCCGGCACCGCCGGCGGGCTGGTGGTGGCCGGGGTGGTGCTGGCGGGCGCCAGCGGCACGGCGGCGCTCGTCCCGCTGGCCTCGGGCGCGGTCACCGTGCCGTTCGCGCGGCTCACGACCACACCGGTCGACGGGCTGGATCCCGCCATCGGGCTCGTGTCGGTGGCCGCGGACGAGGCGGAGGCCCAGGCGCACGTCGGGCGGGCCGTGCCCTGGGACGACGTGGTGGCGGCCGCCCGCCGAGCCCTGAGCCACGAGCTGGTCGGCGTGGCCGACGCCATGCTCGAGGTCGCTGTCGGGCAGGTGATCGACCGCCATCAGTTCGGCCGTCCGGTGGGCGCCTTCCAGGCGGTCAAGCACCGCCTGGCCGACGCACGTGTCGCGCTCGACGCGGCCCGGGCGGGTCTGGCGGCCGCGTGGCGCCAGCCGGAGAGCCGCACCGCGGCGATGGCTAAGGTCCTGGCCGGGCGGGCCGCGCTGCTCGCCGCCAAGCACGCCCAGCAGGTGTGCGGCGCCATCGGGTTCACCACCGAGCACCCGCTGCCGGGGCTCGTGCGGCGGGCCTACGTGCTCGACGCCCTCTACGGGCCGGCCGCGCTCCTGCAGGAGGAGCTGGGCCAGGCACTGCTGGCCGAGCGGGCCGCGCCCCGCCTGCGCCCCAGCTGGTGAGGGCGCGCCGCGGCCCCGCGGCGTGCTCGCGTCAGGGCACCGCGCGGATGGTGCCGCCGTCGACCAGCAGCAGCGCGCCGGTGATCCAGCTGGCCCGCTCCGAGCAGAGGAAGGCCACCGCCGCGGCCACCTCCTCGGGTTCCCCCGTGCGGCCCATGGCGATGGGCTGGCGGGCCATCATGCGCTGTTCGATCTCCTCGGCGGTGCGGTTGGTGGCCTGCCCGGCGGCTTCGTAGCCGCTGAGCACGCCCTCGGAGCGCGTCAGCCCCGGCAGCACCGCGTTCACCAGCACGCCCTTCGACGCGTAGGCCATCGAGAGGTTGCGGGTGACGTGGAGCAGGGCCGCCTTCGACGCGCCGTAGGGGCCGAAGCGAGGGTCGGCGTCGCGCCCGTAGGTCGACGACATGTTGACCACCCGCCCCCACCCTCGGCCCAGCATGTCGGGCAGGCAGGCGGTGGTGAGCCGCACGGCGCTGACGACGTTCAGGCGGTACGACTCGATCCACGTCTCCTCGTCGAAGTCGTCGATGCGGTCGTGACCCGTCCCGTAGCCGCCCGCGTTGTTCACGACGATGTCGATGCGCCCGAAGGCGTCGAGGGCGGCGTCGCGCAGCGCCTCGGCCGAGGACGGGTCGAGGACGTCGGCCTCCACACCGACCGCCCGCCCGCCACGCCCTTCGAGCTCGGTGACGGCCGCGTCGAGCACCTCGCGCCGGCGCGCGGCCAGGACGACGGCCACGCCCTCGGCCACGAGCTCCTCGGCGACGGCGCGCCCGATCCCCTGGCTCGAGCCGGTGATGACGGCGACGCGGCCGCTGATGCCCAGATCCACGGGCGCTACGTCTAACACCCGGACGGGGCAGACTGGCGAGATGGCGCGCACCGTGATCGTGACCGGCTCGTCGAGCGGCATCGGCCTGGCCACCGCGGTGGCCTTCGCCCGCAAGGGCGACACGGTCGTGGCCACGATGCGCGACACCAGCCGCGGCGGCGGGCTGCGTGACGCCGCCCGCGAGGCCGGGGTCGAGGTGGAGGTCGAGGCCCTCGAGATCACCGACGACGCCTCGGTGGAGCGCCTCGTGCGAGCCGTGGTGGCCCGCCACGGTGGGATCGACGTGGTCGTGAACAACGCCGGCACCGGCTACAACGGCTCGCTCGAGGAGCTCACCATCGACGACCTCCGCCGGTCGCTCGACGTGAACTTCCTCGGCGCGGCACGGGTCACGCGCGCCGTGCTGCCCATCATGCGCGCCGCGGGCCACGGCCACCTGATCGCGGTCTCGAGCTTCGGCGGCGCCTTCGGCCAGCCCTTCAACGACGCCTACTGCGCGGCCAAGTTCGCCCTCGAAGGGCTGTACGAGTCGCTGGCCCCGGTGGCCGCCACCTTCGGGGTGCGCGTCTCGCTGGTGGAGCCCGGTCCCGTCCAGGGCGGCTTCCGCGACCGCTCGGCCGGCGTCGCCCCCGCCGACCGCGTCGAGCCCTACCTGACGCTGTGGAACCGCTCGCGCACCGTCACCGACGCCGGCTTCGCCCGGGCCCAGGCTCCCGACGGGGTGGCCGCGGTGATCGTGGGCGTCGCCGACGACCCGGCGGCCCGGCTCCGGTACCAGACCAACTCCTTCGGCGAGCGCATGGTCGGCCTCAAGCTGGCCGACCGCACGGGCGACGCCATCGTGCAGCTCACCTCGGCGTGGTTGCAGGAGGCACCCCCGGCGCCTGCGTGACCGGCGTCCGGTTCGGCCGCCGCCGCGCGCTGGGTACTCCTTGGCATCCCCCGGCCGCGCGAGGATCACCCGGCGCGCCGCCCCCGTCCCGCCCGGCCCAGCGAAGGAGCACCACCGATGGCCGCGACCGATATTGACATCGGCATCGCCGAGGACGACCGCCAGCAGATCGCCGACGGCCTGAGCCGCCTGCTGGCCGACAGCTACACGCTGTACCTGAAGACCCACAAGTACCACTGGAACGTGCGCGGCCCGATGTTCCAGACGCTGCACCTCATGTTCGAGACGCAGTACACGGAGCTGGCCACCGCCGTCGACCTGATCGCCGAGCGGATCCGGGCGCTCGGCGCGCCGGCGCCCGGCAGCTACCGCGAGTTCGCGAAGCTGTCGTCCATCGAGGAGGACGACGACGAGCCCGACGCCACGGAGATGATCCGCCGGCTGGTGAAGGGCCAGGAGGCCGTGGTGCGCACGGCCCGCTCGATCTTCCCTGTGGTGGATGAGGCGCACGACGAGCCCACCGCCGACCTGCTCACCCAGCGCATGCAGGTGCACGAGAAGACGGCCTGGATGCTCCGCAGCCTGCTGGAGTGAGAGGGCAGGCCGAACCCTTCACCTTCGCCCTCGGCGACACCGCCGCGCTGGTGGCGCGGCTCGAGGCGGTCGAGGGGAGGGTGTGGGTGAACGTGCAGCCCCACGTCGACGACGAGGACCTGCCCGCCGAGGGAGGCACCCCGGGCCTGCTCTCGGGGCGAGGGCCGACGCTCCCGCTGGCCACCTGGACGCCGGGGCAGCCCGCCGCGCGGCGGCCCACGCCGGTCACCATCGGCATCCAGCACGGCGCCGGGCCGAGGGTGGCCCACCACCTCCGCGACCTCGGCCTCCCCGTCCCGCCGGCCTGGGAGGTGGTGCAGGACCACCCGCGGCGCGGGCTGGTCGTGGAGGTGCCCGACGGCTCGCCGCTGGCCGACGTGCTCGGCTGGCTGCTGGCCGCCACCGGCGCGCTCTGCCCGGTGCCGTTCGTCTGGTGGCACGCCACGCTGCACCGGCCGCGGTGATCGCGGGGCCCGGCGAACCGCTGGGCTAGCGTCCCAGGGTGCGAGCGCGGCGGAGCACGGCGACGTCGAACTTCGGGGTGGGCCGGCGCGAGGCCCACGACGCCAGCGCCTTCTACGACCGGTTCCGCCCGCCGGCGCTGTCCGACGACGACACGGTGCTGCCGCCCAAGCCGGTGGCCGACCCCTTCGTGGTGGGCGACGCCCGCCGGATGGACCAGGTCGAGGACGGCTCGGTCGCGCTGGTGGTCACGTCACCGCCGTACTTCGCCGGCAAGCAGTACGAGGAGGAGCTGGAGCGCGACGGCGTCCCGTCGTCGTACCTCGAGTACCTCGAGCTGCTGACGGACGTGTTCCGGGAGTGCGCCCGCACCCTCGAGCCCGGTGGGCGCATCGCGGTGAACGTGGCCAACCTGGGCCGCAAGCCGTACCGCAGCCTCTCCTCCGACGTCATCCGCATCCTCGAGCACGACCTCGGGCTGCTGCTGCGGGGCGAGCTGGTGTGGCAGAAGGCGGAGGGCGCCAACGGATCGTGCGCGTGGGGCTCGTTCCGCCGCGCCGCCAACCCGGTGCTGCGCGACGTGACGGAGCGGGTCATCGTCGCCAGCAAGGGCCGCTTCGACCGCGCCCGCAGCGCCAAGCAACGGGCCGCGCAGGGCCTGCCCCACGTCAGCACGCTCACCACCGACGACTTCCTCACGCTGACGCTCGACGTGTGGTCGATCCCGCCGGAGAGCGCCCGCCGCGTGGGCCACCCGGCGCCGTTCCCGGTGGAGCTGCCGGAGCAGCTCATCCGGCTCTACACCTACGAGGACGACCTGGTGCTCGACCCGTTCATGGGCAGCGGGTCGACGCTGGTGGCGGCGGCCCGCCTCGGCCGGCGCTACGTCGGCTACGACCTCGACCCCGCGTACGTCGAGCTGGCCCGCGAGCGGGTGGCGGCCGTGGAGGCCGCCTCGCCGTTGGCCGAGGCCGCACCCGCCTTCGACGAGGGCAAGGGCGCCGCCGCCCTGGCCGAGGAGGCCCTGGTGGCGGCCGGGTTCGTGGTCACGGCGCGCAACGCCAAGGTGCCGGGCACCGGCGTGGCCGTGGCCTTCGAGGCCGCCGACCGCGGCGGGGGCCGCTGGTGGTTCGACGTGGCCGGCCCGGCCACCAGCCTCCGCGGCGGCATGCAGCGCACCGACGTGGTGTGGCGGGCCCTGGGCCGGGCCCACGCGCTGCGGGCCGCCGGCGTCCCGCTGGTCCTGCTCACCACGGCCCTGCCGCGCCCCCGCAGCGAGGGCGACGCCGCGCTGCGGGCCGCCAGCCCGGCGGGCGTCTACGACGTGGCCGACCTGAGCGACCCCTCGGCCCGGGAGCGGTTGGCGCTCTACGCGCGGGAGGGCGCTGCCGTCGGCCCCCGCCCGGGCTTCTGGACGTCCGGGGAGCTCAGCAAGGGCTGACCCGTCAGGATCGCTGCGGGCGCGAAAGCGCAGCCGGTCCGCCCCATAGCGTCATCGTCGCGGGGTGGCCAAGAGCACGGGGATGCGGCGGTCGGTCTTGGTCTGGTACTCGGCGTAGGGCGGGTAGGCGGCCACGGCCCGGTCCCACCACACCTGGCGCTCGTCGCCGTCGAGCTCGCGCACCGTCACGGGGAACGGCTCCGGCCCGTCCTGGATCAGCACCTCGTCGGGATGGGCCTTGAGGTTGTAGTACCAGCTGGGGTGCTGCGGCGCGCCGCCGACGGAGGCCACCAGCGCGTACTCACCGCCGTGCTCCACGCGCATCAGCGCGTTCTTGCGGATCTTGCCGCTGCGGGCGCCGCGTGACGTCATCACGATGATGGGCAGGCCCGTGTCGCGCAGGGTGTTGGCCTCGCGGCCCCCCGAGGCCTCGTAGGCCTCCACCTGCTCGCGGACCCAGTCGCGGGGGCTTGGTGCGTACTCGCCTTGCAGGGTCGCCATGGGCTCCACGCTACGGGCGGCCCGGCGCGGTCATCACGGCGCCGTCGCCGCGTCGCCGTCACCGAGTCGCCGTCACCACCAACGCCTCGAAGGGCGCCTCGACCCGGCCGTCGGCCGCCGTCCATGGGGCCAGCACCGCGACCGCGTCGCGGCGGAGCTGCGCCGTGGCCGCCGGTCCCAGGCGCGCCGCCAGCGGGGTGCTCTCCACCTCCGTCGCCACGAAGGCCTCGACCGACGGCGCCCGGTAGGTGCCCAGGTGGCGGGTGGCCGCGGTGACGGTGGCGCCGGTCTTCGCGACCAGGTCGCGGAGCTCGCCGAGGTCGCCGCACGAGAAGTAGGCGCCCAGCAGGCGGCGGGCCTCCGGTCCCGCCAGCCGCGTGGCGGCGTCGACGAAGGGCGCGACCGGCGGGCCTCCGGTCCCGCCAGCCGCGTGGCGGCGTCGACGAAGGGCGCGAACGCCGGCTGGCGGTCGAGCGCAGCGGGCACCGCCAGCGCCAGCGTCCCGCCGTCGACGAGGACCCGGCGGAGCTCGGCCACGGCCCCGCCCCGGTCGGGGAGGAACATGAGCGCCATCTGGCAGAGGGCGACGTCGAAGCTCCCGTCGTCCCACGGGAGGTCGGCGGCGTCGCCCTGGCGCCACTCGAGGTCGGGCCGCACCCGGGCGGCGACCCGCAGCATGGCGGGGTTGAGGTCGAGGCCGGCCACGTGGCCGCGGGGCCCGACACGATCGGTCGCGATGCGGGCGACGATGCCCGTGCCACAGGCGACGTCGACCACGCGCTGCCCGGGCCCGACACCGGCTGCGTCGCACAGCAGCGACGCCCACTGCGCGAAGAAGGCGGGGACGAAGGCGGCCTCGTAGCGCTCGGCCTCCTCGAGGGTGAGCTGGAACGCCTCGTCGGCGTGCTCCTCGGGATGGAAGGGCTCCGTGCTGGTCATGCCGGCAGCGTGCGCGCCCGCGCCGGTCCCGAGCATCGGGCAGGTGACCCATCCCGGCCGGTCAGCCGCCGTGCCGGGCCGCGAAGGCGGCCGCCTCGGCCCGGTTGCGCACGCCGAGCTTGGTGAGCACGTGGCTCACGTGGTGGGCGGCGGTCTTGCGGCTCACGTGGAGGCGCGCCGCGATCTCCGGGTTGGTCAGCCCGAGGCCGAGGAGGTGCAGCACGTCGCGCTCGCGTGCCGTGAGGGCGGCCCCGTCCCGGCGCCCGGTGCCGACCCGCACGCCGAGAGCCCGGAGGAGCGCAGCGGCCCGGTCGGCGTCGGGCCGGGCGCCGAGGGCCTCGAAGGTGCCCAGGGCGTGGCGGGCGAGCGCCACCGCGGCCCCGGGGTCCGCGGAGGCCAGGGCGTCGGCCAGCTGGGCACGCGCCCGGGCCGCGAGGTACGGCTGGTCGAGCGCGTCCCAGCGGACGACCACGTCATCGAGGCGGGCCACGTCCCCGTCCTCCGACCCGCTCGCCGGCCCGGCGCCCACCGCCACGGCGGCGAGGCGCTCGTCGTGCGGCGCGGCCGCCGCCATGGCCCGGAGGCGGGCGGCGGTGCGGCCGGCCAGCTCGGTGTCGCCGCTGCGCCGGGCGACCTCGGCGAGGAGGGCGAGGACGCCCGCGTTCGACGAGGCGGCCGCCCGGGCCTCGAGGCGACGCCGGGCCGTCGCCACCGCGCCGCGCGCCAGGTCGAGCTCGGCGGTGGCCAGGTCGCGCTCGGCGGCGTCGTCGGTGGCGTCCGACGAGGGCGGCGGGGCCAGCCGCTCCAGGAGCTCGGCGGCCTCCTCGGGTCGGCCCTGCACCACCCGGAGGCGGGCCAGGCGCACGGCGGCGCGAGCGTGCAGCGCGGGGCAGGCCGCCTCGGTGGCGCGCAGGGCCCGGTGCAGCTCGTCGGCGGCGTCGACCCAGCGGCCGCGATCCGCCAGGACGCCGGCGTGCGCGATGCGGCATTCGGCGTGGAGGAACGGGCAGCCGTAGGTGGCCGTGAACTCGTCGGCCACCCGGCACCACTGCACCGCCCGGCGGAGGTCGCTGGCCCGCTCGCACGCCGTCAGGAGGTCGCAGGCCACGTAGGCGACGGTGTCGAGCGTGGCCGCTTCGCCGGCCATCGCGCCGGCCATGGCTTCGTCGAGCAGGGCGAACCCCGGCTCGACCTGGCCGCGGCTCACGCGCACCAGCCCGAGCTGGGCCAGCGCCACGAGCTCCAGATCGACGTCGACCCCGCGGGCCAGGGCCAGGGCCCGCGTCGTCAGGGCCTCGGCCACCTCGAGGTCGGGGTGGCGGTAGGCGCGGGCGACGTCCACCCACGCTCGCAGCAGCGGGCCGGGCTCGGCCTCGGCCAGCAGCCGGTCGGCCCGCGCCAACCAGCCGTTGGCCACCGCGTGGTCGGCGAAGTCGGCCTTGTAGGTGATGGCCAGCCAGACGGCGCACTGCACCGCCCGCCCCACCTCCCCGGCGTGGAGGGCGCGCCCGTAGGCCTGCCTGCACCACGCCACGCCGGCTCGGTCCTCGCCGGACCACCACAGGGCGGTGGCCAGCCCGAAGCGGGCCTCACCGTCGACGTCCTCCGGCACGGCTCGCTCGAAGGCGGCGCGGGCCTCGGCCCACCGGCCCGCGGCGAGGGCGTCGCGGCCCTCGCGGAGCAGCGCCTCGAGGGGCATCGTCGGCATTGTGCCCCGCCGGCCCCTTCGCCAGGCGTATGCCTTGACAGCTATATAACCACTCCGGCATCCTGGGGCGGTGAGCTTCGCCGTGCTGGCCGATGGCACCCGCCGGGACATCCTCGACCTCCTGCGCGAGGGCGAGCGCCCCGTCGGCGAGCTCGTCGACCACCTGGGCATGAGCCAGCCGGCCGTGTCCAAGCACCTGCGGGTGCTGCGCGACGCGGGCCTCGTGGAGGTCCGCCCCGACGCCCAGCGCCGCCTCTACCGCCTCCGTCCCGATCCGCTGGTCGAGATCGACCGCTGGCTGGCGCCCTACCGCCGCCTGTGGAGCCGCTCGCTCGACCGACTCGAACGCCACCTCGAGGAGCACCCGTGAACCGAGAAGGCACGCTCGTCACCATCGACGGCCGCCCCGCCCTCCGCTTCGAGCGCCGCTACCGCCAGCCCGTGGAGCGGGTGTGGCGCGCCATCACCGATCCCGCCGAGATGGCGGCCTGGTTCCCGTCGAACGTCGAGGGCGAGCGGGCGCCGGGCGCCGAGCTGGTCTTCGTCGACGACGACCAGCGCAACGCCGCCCTCGAGGCGGGCGAGCCCACGAGGGCCGAGGGGCCGTACTTCACCGGCAGGGTCGTGGCCTACGACCCGCCGCAGGTGTTCGCCTTCACCTGGGGCGGCGAGCTGCTCCGCTTCGAGCTCCTGGCCGACGGCGACGGCACCCGCCTCGTCTTCACCCACCTGCTCAGCCACCCGTCGGTGGCGGCCCGCAACGGCGCCGGCTGGCACATGTGCCTGCTGGAGCTCGACCGCCTGCTCGGCCTGCCGGTGGAGGGCGGGGACGACGACGGCATGGAGGCCTACGTCGACTACGTGCGGCGCGTCGGCCCGGCCCTCGGCGCGCCCGGGCCCGACGGCTCGATGACGTGGGAGCGGGGCACGCACGTCGCGCCGGACGAGGTGCGGGCGGCCACGTCGCAGCCCGACCAGCTAGCCGCCTGGGGCGCCGGCGAGCGCGGCCGCGAGCCGCTCCGCTGGGAGATCACGGCCGCCCCCTACGGCACCCTCTACCGGCTGGTCCACGACGGGGTCGGCCGTGACGCCGAGCTGGCCGCCACCTGGCACGCGCTGCTGCTCCAGCTCGACATGTACCTGGCCGCCGGCGTGCTCGTACCCGTGGCCCCCGACGAGTGGGTGGCGCCCTACGCGGAGGCGCTCAACGGGTCGTCGTAGCGTGCCCTCATGGCAGACCCCCGCGCCGAACGACCGGCGATGCCCGACTACGGCGTCGACACGCCGGACTGGCACCCGCTCCCGTGGTCCTGGGCCGCCGAGCGCCTGGCCGCCAACCGCAACTTCTGGGTGGTGACCGCCACCGCCAGCGGCCGGCCGCACGCCCTGCCGGTGTGGGGCGTGTGGCACGACGACGAGGCCCGCTTCGCCTTCTCCTGCGGGCCCCGGTCGCGCAAGGCCCGCAACCTGGGCGAGAACCCGCAGGCCGTCGTCACGGTGGACGACACCGTGGAGTGCATCTCGGTGGAGGGCCGGGCCGCGGTGGTCACCGACGAGGACCGGCTGAGCGATTGGGTGGCGCGCTACCTCGCCAAGTACCTGCCGATCGAGCCCGACCTCAGCGCGGAGTTCATCCGCGCCAACCTCGTCGTGGAGCTCGTGCCCGAGCGGGCCTTCGCCATCATCGAGCGCGACGGCGAGTTCGCCACCCGGGCCACGCGCTGGACCTTCGCCTCCGGGCGTTAGGCGTCGCGCCGGAACTGGGCCACCGCGGCGCCCAGCAGCGCGAGGCCGAGGCCCGCCACCACGGCGACCGCCAGCGCCGCCGGGATCTGCCAGCCGAACCAGGCGATGCCGGGGTCGAGCGCCTCCCGGGCCGCGGCCGACAGGTCGAGCTGCGAGAAGACCGTGTGGCGCAGGGCCGAGACGGCGTACGTGAGCGGGTTGACCTTGGCCAGCACCTGGAGCCACCCGGGGAGGTTGGCCAGCGGGTAGAGCGCGCCCGACAGGAAGAACAGCGGCATCAGCAGCATGTTCATGACGCCCATGAAGGCCTGGATCTGCTTGATGCGGGCCGCGATGGCGAGGCCGAACGCGCTGATGGCGAAGGCCAGCACGAAGAGCTGCACCGCCAGGGCCAGCAGCATCACGGGGTCGTAGGGGATGTCGGCGAAGCCGGCCAACGCCAACACGACCATGCCCTGCCCCGTCGCCACGAGGGAGCCGCCGAGCGCCTTGCCCACGAGGATGGCGCTGCGGGGCACCGGCGCCACCAGCATCTCCCGCAGGAAGCCGAACTCGCGGTCCCACACGATCGACATGGCCGAGAACATCGAGGTGAACAGCACCGTCTGCGCCAGCACGCCCGGGTACAGGAACGTCCGGAAGTCGACGCCCGAGGTGCCCTCGGTGAGCGACGCCAGCCCGGTGCCCATGACGAACAGGAACAGGAACGGCTGGATCAGCGACGCCACGAGGCGCACGCGGTCCGCCTTCACCCGCAGCAGCTCGCGATGGGTGACGACCTTGATGGCGCGCACGTGCGCCGCGAGCGCGCCCGGCGGCGAGGTCGGGACCTCCGCGCCCGGTGCAGCGCGGTCGGCGGACGTGACGACCATCTCGCTCACCTCCTGCCCCCGAGGGCGAAGGGCGGCAGGCGGGGCGCGGCTGCCTCGGTGTCGCGGATCGTGCGGCCGGTGTGGGCCATGAAGACGTCGTCAAGGCTGGGGCGGGCGACCTGCACCGAGCGGATCGGCACGCCCAGCCCTGCGAACAGCTCCGGCACGAACGTCTCGCCGCTCGCCACCGAGAAGGTCACCGCGCCGTCGTGCACCCCGGCCGTGATGCCCCACCGCTCGGCCAGCTGCACGATGGTGGCCTCATCGTCGTCGGTGTGCAGCTGCACGCGGTCCTGCCCGACACCGGCCTTCAGGGCGTCCGGCGTGTCGAGGGCCACGAGGCGACCGTGGTCGATGATGGCGATGCGGTCGCAGTGCTCCGCCTCCTCGAGGTAGTGCGTGGTGAGGAAGATCGTGAAGCCCGTCGCCTGGCGCAGGGCCAGCAGGTACTCCCAGATCGACGCGCGCGTCTGGGGGTCGAGGCCGACGGTCGGCTCGTCGAGGAAGAGCACGCGGGGCGCGTGCAGCAGGCCCCTCGCGATCTCCAAGCGCCGGCGCATGCCGCCCGAGAGGGTGGCGACGACGCTGTCGGCCCGGTCGGCGAGCTCCACGAGCTCGAGCACCTCGTCGATGCGCGACCTGATCCGACCTTTGGGGACGCCGTAGAGCTCGGCGTGGAAGCGCAGGTTCTGGCGGGCGGTCAGGTCCTGGTCGAGGGTGGGGTCCTGGAAGACGAGGCCGATGCGCCGGCGCACCTCGTCGCGAGCCGCGACGACGTCGAAGCCGGCCACGGTGGCCCGGCCCT
>Ga0180215_1002073_pt1 | contig 20773 bp, 22 predicted proteins | sample eDN3rd37CBELigBY_FD_128871 | JGI IMG/M metagenome (GOLD analysis project Ga0180215, IMG submission 128871) | Enriched backyard soil microbial communities from Emeryville, California, USA - eDNA 3rd pass 37_C BE-Lig BY (version 2) (version 2) | ecosystem: Environmental > Terrestrial > Soil >... | reverse complement strand
TGAACTGAAGCGCATTGCCTACATAGCGAAAGAGAAGCATTACCTTCCTGTTATGGAGAATGGGAGCATATTAAAGGATGAAAAGGTTGCGGAAATCCCTGTCAACGCTCCCATCCTTAATGACTTTTCCGAGGGCGACATCCTTAACATGATGATTGGGGAGCTTGAATCACTGCCTGAAGAGGTGTTAAATTCGATTTCCGAAATCCATCATTCTCCCAAAAAGACAGATTCCAACCATATTACTTTGTATATGAATGATGGTTTTGAAGTAAGTGCTACTTTAAGAAGCTTTTCAGAAAAAATGGCACACTACCCTTCTATCATAAGCCAGCTGGATCCTGAGAAAAAAGGAATCATCGACTTGGAAGTAGGCTCTTATTTTAAAGCTTATGAAACAGAGGGAGCTGAAGAAGTTGAAAAAGAAAATGAAGGTGAAGGGTAATCATGTAATATTCTCCCTGGTGTTTCTCGTACTGGGTTACATGATGGCTTTTTCCTATCACCTTACACAGGGAGAAGATGAAAAGCCGGCATTAAGCGGAAAACAGTGGGAAAGAGATTTGGAACTTCGTAATCAGCTTGTCGAATTGGAGGAAAAAAACAGAGCTCTTCAAAAAGAATTAAATACAAAACAGGAAAACGTTCTTGACATTGAAAAAGAGCTTTCACAGGAAGCCCAGGTTTATTTTAATCTTGCCGAGGATGCTGAGAAGTACAGGATGCATCTTGGTAAAGTAAAAGTAAAGGGTACAGGAGTGGAAGTAACTCTGGCAGACGGTGACTACGATCCGGATGAAGATAATATTAACAATTATATCGTCCATGAACACCATGTTTTTAAGGTTATTAATGAACTCTATATTTCCGGAGCTTCCGCAGTAGCTATAAATGGCCAAAGATTATCACACAGTTCCTATATTGTTTGCAATGGGCCTGTTATAGAAGTTGACGGCTACCAGCATCCCGCCCCTTTTGTCATCACTGCCATTGGTGATGCCGAGGTGCTTTCCTCTGCTCTGAATCTGACAGGCGGAGTAAAAGACACATTGGTGGATGAAAACATCCATTTCACATTAGAAAAAAAGGGCGAAATCATCATGGAACCATTACTGGGTTCGTAAAGCCAATCCAGCATTCTAAGCAGTATTAATTTGTCCACAGAATAATTTATTCGGGAAAGCAAGGTGGAATTAAAGTGGACAGCAAGAAGAAATTTAGCTTTACCTTTATAACCGTAATAATTGGCTTTATGATTGCCATACAGTTTCAAACAGTTAAGGAACCGGCTGTCCGGGATACAAGGGATACCTGGCAGCTTAGAGGTGACATCCTTAAAGAAAAAGAACTGCAATTAAAACTTTTGCGGGAAATTAGTTCAAATGAAGAAAAAATTGCCCAATATGAAACAAAGCGCAAACAAAGCAAAGAGCAAGTGCTTCGTGATACGCTGGAAGAATTAAAAATGGAAGCCGGACTAAGTGAAGTGACGGGACCAGGCATAATCATAAGCATTGAACCGGTGCATGAGGAGCTTCTTCTGGGCAAACAGGCTGATTCTGTTTCCCCGGATTTGCTCAAGAGGCTTGTCAATGAGTTAAATATGTATGATGCCAAGCACATTTCCATTGGAGGCAGAAGGATCATCAACACGACAGTCATAAGGGATATCAACAGGGAGACCATGATAGACGGATTTGCCTTAAATCGCCTGCCTATAGAAGTGAAAGTAATAACTGAGAATGCCCAATCTGCCGAGAAGCTTTTTAATCGCATGCAAGTATCAAATACTGCCGAAGAATTTTTCATTGACAATCTGAGGGTTAAGGTGGAAAAGTCTGCAGAGCCTGTCACGATTCCTGCATATGATGAGGCATTGAGAATCAGACATATGGAGCCTGTGAAACCTGACGAAGGAGGCAAATCATAATGTGGCTTCCTGTTTTAGGATTGATCATTGGTGTGATACTTGGACTTATGACAGATATAAAAGTGCCGGATGAATACTCGAATTATCTTTCCATTGCTGTTCTTGCTGCATTGGATACTCTATTCGGAGGGATCAGGGCGCAGCTTCAAAATATTTATGATGAAAAAGTTTTCGTTTCCGGTTTCTTTTTTAACATCCTGCTGGCAGCAAGTTTAGCTTTTCTGGGTGTCCATCTTGGTGTAGACTTGTACTTAGCAGCAGTATTTGCTTTTGGGGTCAGGCTTTTCCAAAATATTGCGGTCATCAGAAGAATTTTAATCGCAAAATGGTCCCAAAACAGAGAAAAAACAGAAAAAAATGATATTTAAAAAAGGGAAAGTATTAGTTTTGACGAATAATTTTATAGATAAACTAACTTACTAAAACAAACAACAGCAAGAAAAGATTGTTGTTCAATAATCGGAATTGCAAAAAAAAGGAGGTGCCAGAGAATGAACAGCAATGAAATATATGTTAGTCTTGACATCGGTACATCCAGTGTAAAAGTAATCATTGGGGAAATGGTCAATGACTCTTTAAATATTATTGGTGTTGGCAATGTACAGTCAGAAGGGTTACGCAAGGGTTCCATTGTTGACATAGACGAAACCGTTCATTCTATTAAAAAGGCAATCGAACAGGCTGAGAGAATGATAGGAATGGAGATAAAGAATGTGATTGTAGGAATTACCGGCAATCATGTTATGCTTCAGCCATCCCATGGTGTTGTTGCAGTCTCGAGTGAAAATAGGGAAATTACAGACGAAGATGTTGCTAGAGTCATAGACGCGGCACAAGTTGTATCGATCCCGCCGGAAAGAGATATTATTGATGTCATTCCAAAACAGTTTATCGTTGACGGATTGGACGAGATCAGTGATCCCCGCGGAATGATTGGTGTGCGGCTGGAAATGGAAGGCACCATTATTACAGGATCGAAAACGATTTTACATAACACCCTGCGCTGTGTTGAACGCGCTGGCCTTGAAATCATGGATATTTCGCTTCAGCCTCTGGCAGCAGGTGCATTCGCTCTTTCAAAAGATGAGAAAAATCTGGGAGTTGCACTTGTTGATATTGGCGGCGGCTCCACAACTATTGCCATATTTGAAAATGGATCATTAAAGGCAACCAGTGTGCTTCCTGTAGGGGGAGACCATATCACAAAAGACTTATCTATCGGACTCCGCACATCTACAGAAGATGCAGAAAAAATCAAAACAAAATATGGCTACGCGTTCTATGACCATGCATCTGAAGATGAGGTATTCAGTGTTCCCATCATCGGAAGCGATCAGCATCAGCAATTTAATCAATTGGAAATTTCAGATATTATTGAAGCCCGGATGGAAGAGATTTTTGATCTTATCCAGCACGAAGTGAAACGTCTTGGAGCAAAAGATCTTCCAGGGGGCTATGTACTATCTGGAGGCGTAGCTAATACCCAGGGAATTCTTGAACTGGCACAGGATATATTCCAAAATAGAGTGCGTATCGCAATCCCTGATTATATTGGCGTGAGGGAACCGCAGTATACGACTGCTGTTGGATTGATTAAGTTCGCATATAAGAATGCTAAAATACAGGGCAGAAAAATGGAGCAGCCAGTGACTGTCCCTGAAGCTAAAGAAAAACGAGTGCAAAAACCGCAACCGCAACCGAAAACAAAGCCGGAAAAACAGCCGGAAGAAAAAATCACATCAAGAGTTAAAAAGTTCCTCGGATACTTTTTCGAATAACTTGATTTGATTCGCAAGGGTTAGGGAAACGGAAATCAAAAGCCATACGGCGGATAGAAAAATGCACTGAAAAGCCATTTTGGGAGTGCGTATAAAAAAGCGAATCAAAAAAGGTGTTCTTAGGAATATCGACGAATTAGGAGGATTAGTCATGTTGGAATTTGATACAAATTTGGATTCATTAGCAACTATAAAAGTCATCGGCGTTGGAGGCGGCGGTAACAATGCAGTAAACAGAATGATTGAGCATGGTGTTCAAGGTGTCGAGTTTATTGCTGTTAACACGGATGCTCAGGCGCTGAACTTATCAAAAGCAGAAGTGAAAATGCAAATCGGAGGCAAACTTACAAGGGGACTTGGAGCAGGTGCCAACCCTGAGGTAGGTAAAAAAGCAGCAGAAGAAAGTAAAGAGCAGGTAGAAGAAGCACTGAAAGGTGCTGATATGGTATTCGTCACTGCTGGTATGGGTGGTGGTACAGGAACAGGAGCGGCTCCAGTTATCGCCCAGATTGCACGTGATTTAGGAGCGCTGACTGTTGGTGTTGTAACCCGCCCATTTACTTTTGAAGGCCGCAAGCGTTCCACTCAAGCAGCCGGCGGTATTGCTGCTATGAAGGAAGCGGTTGATACGCTGATCGTCATTCCTAATGACAGACTGTTGGAAATCGTTGATAAAAGCACTCCGATGCTTGAAGCATTCCGCGAAGCGGATAATGTTCTGCGCCAGGGTGTTCAAGGTATTTCCGACTTGATTGCTGTTCCAGGATTAATTAACCTCGACTTTGCAGATGTGAAGACAATCATGTCCAATAAAGGTTCTGCACTAATGGGTATTGGTGTCGCTGCAGGAGAGAACCGTGCAGCAGAAGCGGCGAAAAAGGCGATTTCATCACCTTTGCTTGAAACATCAATTGATGGTGCACAAGGCGTCTTAATGAATATTACTGGCGGATCAAATCTAAGCCTATATGAAGTACAGGAAGCAGCTGACATTGTTGCTTCAGCTTCAGATCAGGACGTGAATATGATCTTCGGTTCCGTAATTAATGAAAACCTTAAAGATGAAATTGTTGTAACGGTTATTGCAACTGGATTTAATGAAGAGGTGATCCAGCCTAAGCCTATGAGGCCAACATTCGGACAGCCTAAATCTTCCCCAGGCATGGGAACGTCTATGAAGCGTGAACCAAAGAGAGAGGAAGCTCCGCAAGAACCTGTAAGAAGCAGCCAATCTCAACAGCCGGAAGAAACTTTGGATATCCCGACGTTCTTACGCAACCGTAACCGCAGAAGATAAAATTTGATTGAAAAAACCCCTGTAATCAATTTGATTCCAGGGGTTTTTTAGAATTGTTATTGAAGGTTTTTTACACAGATAAGCATGGCTCTATGAGCCATGCAAAAATTATATTTAAACCATCTGAGTTTCCTTTAGCTGCATAGAAGGTCCAAAGAATTCATATCGGATATTTTCCTTCTGAAAGCCTGCTTCAAGCAATGCCTCGTACATAGCCTGCATAAATGGTACTGGCCCGCACATATAAACCATACTATCTTTATTTGGCACTATGGTGTTTAACCAGTCTGAAGTAATATAGCCTTCTTTGCTGAAGGTCTTTTCGGCTATATCTTGTTCTGTTGGACTTTCATAGCAGAAATATGTTTTTACCAATGAATTCCTTTTTTCAATTTCATGTACTTCTCCTAAAAATGCATGTACATTCCCGTTTAGTGCAGCATGAACAAAAATAGTTTCATGATTTACTCCTGTTGCATCAAGATGACGCAGCATGCTGTGCATTGGTGTAATGCCTACTCCGCCGCTAAGCAGAACGACAGGATTATTCATTTTATCCAGAACAAATTCTCCGGCAGGAGCACTTATTTCTATATGATCGCCCTCTTTCAGATCATTGTGAAGATAGCTGGAAACCTTTCCGTCCGGTTTTTCAGAATGGCCTTCTTCTTTCTTAACAGAAATTCTGTAATATGACTTTTCCGGAGAGTCAGAAAGGCTGTATTGGCGGATATGTGTATAATCTTCTCCTGGAATATTTAATTTCAAACTAATATACTGGCCAGGAAGATAACTGGAAATATTCCCCCTATCGTCAGGTGTAAAATAGAAGGAAGTAATTACATCACTTTCTTTCACCTTTTTTGCAACAGTGAATGTTCTGAAGTCATCCCAGCCTCCTGGCTTATCAGCGGCATCCTCATAAAGGCTCTTTTCTAATCCGATGAATGCATCCGCAATCACACCATAAGCTTTAGTCCATGCATCAATAATTTCTTCAGTAGCAGCCTCTTTCAGCACTTCCTTGATTGCAAGAATTAAATGCTCTCCAACAATCGGATAATGTTCAGGCTTAATGCCTAAGGATCGGTGCTTATGAGCGATTTGTGTGACAACCGGGAGAATAGCTTCCAGGTTATCGATATATTTTGCAGCAGCATATACTGAATTTGCCAGTGCTTTTTGCTGTCGTCCCTGTTTCTGATTAGCATGATTAAAGATGTTCAGCAGTTCAGGGTGATTTGTAAACATTAACTTATAAAAGGTTTTCGTAATATCTTCGCCATGTTTTTCAAGTACAGGTACAGTGCTTTTAATAATTTCAATTGTTTTTGTGTCCAGCATATCAGCAAAACTCCTTTTTATTATTTTCACTGTCATTATAGTTGATATTGAAAATAATAAATGTGATATAAATCACACCCAGTGAAAAATGAAGGAGCATTAAATAGAAAAATAATGACAAAATCCGTTGGGAATAGGGAAAATTTCTATCTTTTTGCATACAGAAAGCGACACACTTCCTTTACTGAAATGCGCTATACTTTTTTCTAACAGAATCATAGCACAATAAATATATGAGAGAATTTGACTGCTAAAGTCAATCTACCAGATGCTGATTTTGAAGAGGAAGCAAGAAGTATAACTATAATCTTTATAACTGTCTAGCTCTAGCGCCTAACCTCTCGGGGTGTCGGAGGTGGGCAAGGCGCTTGCGCTTTTCTAAGGGGGAAGATAATTGACAGTCTATTTGGATATTATCTGGGCGCTGAATTTTATGTTTGACAGCCTTCTCCTTTATCTAACAGCCATAATACTAAAAAGGGAAATCAGGCTTTGGAGGATTTTTGCAGGCGGCTTAATAGGATCGATCATCATTTTATTAGTATTTACACCATTTAATGAATTTTCAGGTCACCCAGTCACTAAATTATTATTCTCGGTTGCAATGGTATTGGCTGTTTTTGGCTTTAAGCGTTTGCGTTACTTTCTAAAAGGGCTCATGACTTTTTATTTTGCTACTTTTTTAGTTGGAGGCTCATTAATAGGCATTCATTATTTTATTAATTTTGATTTTCAGCTTTCTTCATCTGTCATGCTCGCCAGTGTTAAAGGCTTTGGTGATCCAATCAGCTGGCTGTTTGTACTTCTTGGGTTTCCTCTTGCCTGGCATTTCTCTAAGAGAAACGTTGAAGGAATTGAGATGACAAAAATACAATATGACTCTTTAATTATGGTGCGTGTTGTTATCAATGAAACAGAATTCCGTTTCAGAGGCCTGATTGACAGCGGCAACCAGTTATACGATCCCATTTCGAAAATGCCAGTGATGTTTATATCCATTAAAGACAGGCTTGACGAGTTCCCGCCTGAAATAATTAAAATGGCAGGGAACCCGGAAGATATCATTATGGGCAGTGATTCAATTGGCGGGAATTGGGAGCATAAAATGAGGGTTATTCCATGTAAGGTTGTTGGACAAGAACACCAGTTGATTATAGGATTCAAGCCTGACCGCATTCTCCTTGAAAAAGAGAATGAAATAATAGAATCGGAGCGAGGATTAGTTTCCTTTTCCATGCAGCAGCTATCTGCGGACGATGCGTTCCAGTGCATTGTTCATCCTAAGATGCTTACAGGTACAAGTACAATGAAGCAGGATGCAAAAGTAAGTTAATATACTATACTCTGCAAAAACCTAATTTAGAAGGAGGACAAATCATGAAAAAGTTAAAACTTCGCTTATCCTACTATTGGTATAAATTATTGATTAAGCTGGGGATCAAAACAGATGAAGTATATTATATAGGCGGCAGCGAAGCACTACCTCCTCCACTTAGTAAGGAAGAAGAAGAAATGCTCCTGATCAAGCTTCCGAAAGGAGATAAAGCTGCAAGATCCATTTTAATTGAAAGAAATCTGCGTCTTGTTGTATATATCGCCAGAAAGTTTGAGAATACAGGCATCAATATAGAGGACTTGATCAGCATTGGAACCATTGGGCTTATCAAAGCTGTAAATACGTTTAATCCAGAGAAAAAAATCAAGCTGGCTACATATGCATCCCGCTGTATTGAGAATGAAATTCTAATGTATTTAAGAAGGAACAATAAAATCCGTTCTGAAGTTTCCTTTGATGAACCCCTCAATATTGATTGGGATGGCAATGAACTCCTTCTTTCCGATGTGCTTGGCACTGAGGATGACATCATCACAAAAGACCTTGAAGCAAATGTTGATAAAAAGCTCTTGCTAAAGGCATTGCATCAGCTTTCAGATCGGGAAAAACAGATAATGGAGCTTAGATTTGGCCTTGGATCGGGTGAAGAAAAAACTCAGAAGGACGTGGCAGATATGCTGGGTATTTCCCAGTCCTACATTTCACGTCTGGAAAAACGAATAATAAAAAGATTAAAAAAAGAATTTAATAAGATGGTTTGAAACTTTAAACAGGAATATTTTTTTACAAAATTTTGCAAGGAGAAAACCTAGTGTTTATGATGCTTTGACCGTTTCCCCATCCGGCAGTCAGATTAGCCGGTGCATATTTTTCCTTTCCAAGGAGATACTGTTTTTTGTACAGCAGCTCCTGTGAGGAGGGAAATGGATTGACTCGAAATAAAGTAGAAATTTGCGGTGTTGATACTTCAAAGCTTCCAGTTTTAAAAAACGAAGAAATGAGAGAGCTCTTCAAGCAAATGCATAAGGGGGATATAACCGCACGGGAAAAACTCGTCAACGGCAATTTGCGTCTCGTATTAAGTGTGATTCAGCGTTTTAATAACAGAGGCGAATTTGTTGATGACCTTTTCCAGGTCGGCTGTATCGGTCTAATGAAATCTATTGATAATTTTGATCTAAGTCAAAACGTTAAGTTTTCCACCTATGCAGTTCCGATGATCATTGGGGAAATACGCAGGTATCTGCGTGATAATAACCCGATCCGCGTCTCGCGTTCATTAAGGGACATTGCTTATAAAGCTCTGCAGGTAAGAGAACGTTTAATGAGCAAAACATCCAGAGAGCCTACGGCGGAAGAAATAGCAAAAGAGCTGGATGTGCCTCATGAAGAAATCGTTTTTGCATTAGATGCAATTCAGGATCCTGTCTCCTTATTTGAACCCATTTATAATGATGGCGGAGATCCGATCTATGTGATGGATCAGCTGAGTGATGAACGGAACAAAGATATTCAATGGATTGAAGAGATAGCCTTAAAAGAGGGAATGAGAAGACTGAATGAACGGGAAAAACTGATTCTTAGAAAACGCTTCTTCCAGGGCAAAACTCAAATGGAAGTGGCAGAGGAAATCGGCATTTCCCAGGCTCAAGTTTCAAGGCTTGAAAAAGCGGCAATCAAACAAATGAATAAAAATATTCAAAGCTAGCAGCCAATTTGGCTGCTTTTTATATTTACCAAACATTTTTCCTATAGGGGCAAACATATATTGAATAAGAACATAAATTGGGAGTGAAATGTCGATGGTGAAAATATCTGAATTTCAAATGAAGGATGTTGTAAATGTAGCTGACGGCAAAAAGCTTGGAAATATTGGGGATATAGATATTAATATAAATACAGGAAAAATTGAAGCCGTCATTATCGGGGGAACGGGAAAAGTGTTAGGTTTTTTTGGGAGAGATGCTGATATTGTCATACCGTGGAAAAATATTATAAAAATTGGTGAGGATGTCATACTGGTCCGCTATCAGGATGCGATTGAGCCAAAATATATTGAGGAGGAAGCATAAGAGTTGTTAATGGTGTCATCACTGCCTGCCTTGTGGTAAACTATAGAAAAATAAGATGGGGTTAATCGCATGGAACCATTTTCTTTAAAAACGGAAGAGTATTTTGTCATAAAAGAGTGGGCAGATCGTTTTCCTAATATAACTGCCGGTTTTACAACTAAAAATGGCGGCTGCAGCCGTAATGAATACAAAACGCTTAATGTAGGATTGCACGTGAACGACAGCAATGAAGCAGTCAGCCGAAATCGGCAGCATGTGGCTGACTTGCTTGGGTTTTCTCATGAAAAATGGGTTGGTGCTGAACAAACTCATGAAATAAACATAAAAAAAGTTACCAGAAAAGATAAAGGGAAAGGTGCTCTTGTTTACGAGGATTCCTTTTCTGGTACTGACGGGTTTTTCACTTATTCTAAAGGTGTCATGCTGACTCTCTGTTATGCGGATTGTGTGCCGCTTTACTTTTTGCATGAAAAGACAGGAGCCATAGGCATGGCCCATGCAGGCTGGAAAGGTACTGTCGGGGGGATTGGCAGGAAGATGGCCGAGCTATTTGCCAAAGAAGGCATTGACTTAAGTGAGGTCCAAACCGTGATTGGCCCTTCCATTTGCGGTAATTGTTATATAGTTGATGACCATGTTATTTCAAAAGTGCAAAAAATACTAGAAGATGTCGATATTAAGCCATATAATCAAATTAGTGACAATCAATTCCAGCTTGATTTGAAAGAACTAAACCGGACAATTCTGACAAATGCAGGAATTCCTCATGAAAATATTATGATTACTGATTATTGCACAAGCTGTCATGAAAACTATTTTTTCTCTCATAGAAGAGATAGGGGAAAGACGGGCAGAATGATGAGCTTTATTGGCTGGAAGGAGGAAGTCGGAAGCTAAATGAGAGTAGAAGATAATTTAAAGCAAATTGAGTCAGCTATAAAGGAAGCGTGCATAAAGGCCAACCGTAAGCCAGAAGAAATTACCCTCATTGCTGTTACTAAGTATGTATCAGCCGAACGGGCACAAGAAGCACTTGAAGCAGGAATTGTTCATTTAGGTGAAAATAGGGATGAAGGACTGCTTGCCAAGTGGGATGTGTTAAAGGACAAGCCGACATGGCATTTTATTGGAACGCTGCAAACGCGCAAAGTGAAAAATATAATTGATAAAGTTGATTATATCCATTCACTGGACAGGCTTTCCCTCGCAAAGGAAATCGACAAGCGGGCTGATCGAAAGATAAATTGTTTTGTTCAGGTTAATGTCTCAGGGGAAGAGTCGAAACAGGGAATAAATCCTGAAGAGGTAGCTGACTTTATTTCATGCCTGGCTGATTATAAAAATCTCAATGTTATCGGCCTTATGACAATGGCACCTCTTTCAGATGACGAGGAATTGCTTCGTTCCTGTTTCCGGAAGCTAAAGAACCTGCAAACAAAGGTGAAAGATCTGGGATTTGATTTTGCTCCTTGTACTGAGCTTTCAATGGGCATGTCTAATGATTTTTCCCTGGCAATTGAAGAAGGTGCCACAATGGTGAGGATTGGTACTGCTTTAGTAGGTCAAAAGAGTCAGGAGGTTTGATAAAATGAGTATAAAATCAAAATTTAAAACATTTTTCTTCCTGGATGATGAATATGACTATAAGGAAGAGGAAATCATCGAAGAAGAAAGAGAGCCGGTGAAGCAGGTGCAGAAGCAGCAGCCAGTTCAAAAACAAAACATCGTCAGCCTCCAAAGTGTGCAGAAATCTTCTAAAGTAGTTCTTGTTGAACCGCGTGTTTATGCAGAAGCACAGGATATTGCGGATCAGCTGAAAAACAGAAGAGCTGTTGTTGTCAATCTGCAGAGAATAGAAAAAGATCAGGCAAAGCGGATTGTTGACTTCCTTAGCGGAACCGTTTATGCCATCGGCGGAGATATTCAAAAGATTGGAACTGATATTTTTCTATGTACCCCTGACAATGTTGAGGTATCAGGAAACATCTCTCAGCTGATGAAAGAACAAGAATTAGAAAATACGAGGTGGTAGCATTTAATGGAATTAGTATTTGGGATATTGTCATCTGCAATTTATTATTACTCGTGGGCACTGATTATTTATATTTTGCTGTCCTGGTTCCCTAATGCCAGGGAATCAGCTTTTGGCCAGTTTCTTGCAAGGATTTGTGAACCGTACCTTGAGCCATTCCGCAAAATCATACCTCCGCTTGGAATGATTGATATCTCTCCTATTGTGGCTATCTTAGTTTTGCGATTTGCCACTGGAGGTTTGCAGCAGCTTTTTTATTGGATTTCATAAGACTACAAACAGGGCTATCAAATGGCCCTTTTTTATTTGTGTAAAAAGGAGGTTCCTTAAAGATGACCATTTATCAGCACTTCCGGCCGGAAGAAAAAGAATTTATCGATCAGGTTCTTAACTGGAAAGACCTTGTGGAAAATACATATGCACCAAAGCTTACTGATTTTCTCGACCCAAGGGAGCAGCAAATCCTTAAAAGCGTCATAGGGCAGCATGCCGGAATCTTATTTGCTTTATTTGGCGGAACTCCAAATGCTGAGAGAAAGAGAGCCCTCATATTTCCGGATTACTATGAAAGCGATGAGGGTGATTTTCAAATTCGGCTGTTTGAACTGGAATACCCAAAAAAGTTTGTCACCATAGAACACCCGCAAGTCCTGGGCAGTCTAATGTCTCTGGGGCTAAAAAGAGGAAAATTCGGTGATATCCTTTTTGAAGACGACAGAATCCAGTTTTTTGCAGCACAAGAAATTGAAGATTACATCAGCCTGCAGCTGCAGTCAATTGGCAGAGCTTCCGTGTCCCTGAAAAAACTGCCCTTTTCAGAGGCAATCCAATCAGCAGAAGTGTGGAAAGAAAGCTCCATCACCTCTTCATCCCTGAGATTGGATACAGTCATCTCAGCCATCTACAATATCTCCAGGCAAAAATCCCAGCTCTATATCCAGCAGGGATTAGTCAAAGTCAATTGGACGCAAATAGAAAACCCCTCATTTGAATGCCAGCAAAGCGACATCATCTCAGTCAGGGGTCAAGGCCGTTCCAAAATCATAGATATAGATGGGAAAACAAAGAAGGACAAATGGAGGATTATTGCTGGGAGGCAGAGATAGCCTATATGCGAAGTATGGAGCGAGACTACTGGGGTCAGCGCACTCAGGAGGCTGCCGGAAGCCCGCCGTCGCTGAGTGCCTGTAGCGGAAGTCAACACTTAAGCAAACAGATAAAATTTTTTATAATCTTGAAGGAATTTGAAACAACCTGTCGAATAAATAATCAAAAGACTACGGAGTCTGCTATAATTAAAATGAACCAGCAGGCTCAAACCAATTTACATAAGATCAACAGACCTGGGAGGTGGCACACATGCCATTAACACCGTTAGATATTCATAACAAGGAATTCAGCAAAGGATTCCGCGGTTATGACGAAGATGAAGTAAACGAATTCCTCGACCAGATCATAAAGGACTACGAAATCCTGATCAGGGAAAAAAAGGAGCTTGAAGAAAAGCTCAATGATACAAACGAACGCATAGGCCACTTTACTACAATTGAAGAAACACTTAATAAATCTATTGTGGTTGCACAGGAAGCAGCAGAGGAAGTAAAGCGCAATGCCCATAAAGAAGCGAAGCTAATCATTAAAGAAGCGGAAAAGAATGCTGACAGAATTGTGAACGAATCCCTGTCTAAAGCGAGAAAAATCGCACTGGATATTGAAGATTTAAAGAAACAGTCCAAAGTATTCCGAACACGTTTCAAGATGCTTGTTGAAGCACAGCTGGATATGCTAAACAACGATGATTGGGATCATTTAATGGAATATAAGCTGGATTCCACTGAACTTAAGTCATTAAGAGAAGAAGAAGAATCACTGGCTTGACGAAAGCTGGAAATATCGCATATAATTTTAAAACAAAGTAAAATACGATGTTTATCAACAATGAGAGGGACAGTACAGTCTTTCAAAGCTTATGTACAGAATGGCATTCTTACTCTGTAAGCGAGCCGGGGATGGTGGAAGCCCGGGTATAAGCAAAAGCTGGAAAATCACCCTTGAGTTCCTTGCCGAACGTATAACCATCAGTAGGCCAAGGCGGTTCATTCACGTTAAGAATTCTTTGAGCGGATGAAATATAATCATTTTTCATCTACAAGGGTGGTACCGCGGGAGAATATAACCTTCTCGTCCCTTTTTGGGATGGGAAGGTTTTTTTGTATTTTACTGTGGTTTTTATCAGCTCTCATTGGCTATCATGGTATTTAATGAGTTATAAACAGGAGGCAAAGGAATGGATTACAAAGATAGTTTATTAATGCCAAAAACCGAATTCCCAATGCGCGGCAATCTACCAAAGCGCGAACCAGAAATTCAGGCAAAATGGGAAGAGATGAATATTTATGAGAAGGTCCAGGAACGGACCAAAGGCCGTCCAATGTTTGTTCTGCATGATGGTCCTCCATATGCGAATGGCGACATCCACATCGGCCATGCGCTGAATAAAATCTTAAAGGATTTCATCGTACGCTCTAAGTCAATGACAGGCTATAATGCTCCATATGTTCCTGGCTGGGATACACATGGTTTGCCAATTGAGCAGGCCTTGACAAACAAAGGCGTAAAGCGTAAAGAAATGAGTATTGCTGAGTTCCGCAAGCTTTGTGAAGAGTATGCATACGAGCAGATTGACAGCCAGCGCGGTCAATTTAAGCGCTTAGGCGTCCGCGGTGACTGGGAGAATCCATACATCACTCTAAAGCCTGAGTACGAAGCCCAGCAAATAAAAGTATTTGGGGAAATGGCGAAAAAAGGCTATATCTACAAAGGTAAAAAGCCTGTATATTGGTCACCATCATCTGAATCAGCTCTGGCTGAAGCTGAAATTGAGTATAAAGATAAGCGTTCACCGTCCATCTATGTTGCTTTTAAAGTAAAAGATGGCAAGAACGTATTGGATCAGGACACTCATATTGTCATCTGGACTACTACTCCATGGACTATTCCGGCAAACCTTGGAATTTCAATTCATCCGGACCTTACCTATAGTGTAGTTGAGGCAAACAGCAAAAAGTTTATGGTTGCTGAAGATTTACTGGCTTCAGTGGCTAAAGAATTTGAATGGGAAGACTATAAAGTTGTCCAATCAGTAAAAGGGACCGACCTCGAAAATGTAGTTGCCGAGCATCCACTTTATGGCCGTGATTCCCTTGTCATGCTGGGTGAGCATGTTACAACTGATGCTGGTACTGGGTGTGTTCACACTGCTCCTGGCCATGGGGAAGACGATTTCCATGTAGGCATGAAATACGGGTTAGACGTATTATGCCCGGTTGATGATAAAGGAAACATGACTAGTGAAGCTCCTGGCTTTGAAGGTTTATTCTATGATGCAGCCAATAAGCCGATTACTGAAAAACTTGAGGAAGCCGGGGCTTTATTAAAACTTACTTTTATTACTCACTCTTATCCGCATGACTGGAGAACGAAAAAACCAGTTATTTTCCGTGCTACTGCCCAATGGTTTGCATCCATTAAAGATTTCCGCAATGAACTTCTGGAAGCTGTTAAGGAAACAAATTGGTATCCTGCATGGGGCGAGACAAGACTATTTAACATGGTCAGGGACCGCGGTGATTGGTGCATCTCCCGACAGCGTGTATGGGGCGTGCCAATTCCTGTCTTTTATGCGGAAAATGGAGAAGAAATTATCACAGATGAAACAATTGAACATGTGTCTAATCTTTTCCGTGAACATGGTTCGAACATCTGGTTCGAGAGAGAAGCGAAAGAACTGCTGCCTGAAGGATTTACACATCCAGGAAGCCCGAATGGCCAGTTTACAAAAGAAACGGATATCATGGACGTGTGGTTTGATTCCGGTTCTTCCCATCAGGCAGTTCTTTTAGAGCGCGACGATTTACAGCGTCCTGCAGATTTATACCTTGAAGGCTCTGATCAATACCGAGGCTGGTTTAACTCTTCACTTTCAACTGCTGTAGCAGTAACAGGCAAAGCTCCTTATAAAGGTGTCCTGAGCCACGGGTTCACACTTGATGGCGAAGGAAGAAAAATGAGTAAATCCATCGGAAACGTAGTTGTTCCGGCAAAAGTCATGAATCAGCTTGGTGCTGACATTCTGCGTTTATGGGTGGCGTCAGTTGATTATCAGGCAGATGTCCGGGTATCTGATGCTATTCTGAAGCAGGTTGCAGAAGTATATAGAAAGATCCGCAATACGTTCCGCTTCTTGCTTGGAAATCTGGATGATTTTAACCCGGCAACAGACTCGGTTTCATTTGAAAACCTGCGTGAAGTTGACCAGTTTATGCTTGTTAAGCTGAATAAACTGATCAAGAATGTTCGCGAGTCTTATGACCGCTATGAATTTGCCAGCATCTACCATGCTGTCAATAATTTCTGTACATTGGATCTAAGTGCATTCTATCTTGATTTTGCAAAAGATGTCCTATACATTGAAGCGAAAGATAATGCAGAACGCCGTGCTATCCAAACTGTTTTATATGAGAGCCTTATTGCTTTGACAAAACTTGTTGCACCTATCCTTTCCCATACTTCAGATGAAGTTTGGAGCTTTATTCCGAATGTGAAGGAAGTAAGTGTACAATTGACGGATATGCCTGAATATCAAGAGCTTCCGAACGCAAAACAGCTGGAAGAAAAGTGGACTGCATTTATGAAGCTTCGCAATGATGTTCTTAAAGCATTGGAGGAAGCGCGTAATGAAAAGGTGATCGGCAAATCTCTGACTGCTAAAGTGACACTTTATGTAAACGATCAAGCAAAGAGCCTGCTGGATTCAATTCAGGAAAATCTTCAGCAAATCTTTATCGTTTCTGGATTTGAGGTTGCAGGCAGCCTGTCAGATGCACCTGAAAATGCCGTGAAATTTGAAAATACTGCAATTGTGGTTTCCAAAGCAGAAGGCGAAACATGTGATCGCTGCTGGACAGTTACTCCAGAAGTCGGCCAGACAGAAGGCTATGACACTCTTTGCCCCCGCTGTGCTGAGGTTGTAAAGAATAATTATAGCCACTTGGCTTAAATACCTGCAGTCCCTCAAATATTTGGGGGACTGTTTTTTTTGATAAATGACGTTCTTTTTTATCCTAAGGCGAATGCGAAATCCATTTTATAAATAATTCCACCTTCACTAAATGTTGTGCCGTTTGCTAAAAGTTTGCCCGTGTCTGAAATCCGTTCCGAGAAGATAATAAAGTAAACATCATAGAACGGAGGAAACGGCATGGATGCAAAGGCAGAAGGGCTATATACAGAACTCCGTAATACAAGACAGGAAATATTGGAAAGACTAATGGAAGGCAATAGTTCCGCTTTGATAAAACCTTTTTTATTGGAAGAACTGCATGATATCGAGCAAACACTCAGCAAAATTGAAACTGGAAGCTTTGGCATATGTGAAATTTCAGGTGAGCTGCTCCCGTCAGATTTGCTTCATATGATCCCTACTTTAAAAACAATGGAGGATTGCAGCAGGCTTGGGAAATTCTACAGAAAATCTATTTTCCACTGAGTTTAGGCGCGTGCTGTGTTTTTTATTCAGTTTGTGCTAAAATGCAAAGGTAATGATATGAGATTTGGGGGTTGCCTTTGTGTTTTATTACATAATTGCATTGTTCGTGATAGCACTTGATCAGTTTACGAAATGGCTGATTGTTAAGAACTTTGAATTAGGGGAAAGTGTTAAAGTTATTGAGGACTTTCTTTATATTACATCGCACCGCAACCGTGGCGCTGCCTGGGGCATCCTGCAGGGGCAAATGTGGTTTTTCTACGTAATAACCGTTATTGTCATAATTGGTATCATTTATTACATTCAAAAAGCAGCCAAAGGCAAATTGCTTCTTGGAGTCTCTTTGGGCCTGATGCTGGGCGGAGCGATTGGAAACTTTATTGACAGGGTATTTCGAAAAGAAGTGGTGGATTTTGTAAACACTTATATTTTTGGCTATGACTTTCCCGTTTTCAATATTGCTGACTCGGCACTGGTCATTGGTGTAGGATTATTGATGATTCAGATGCTGCTTGAAGAGAGAGAAGCAAAGAAAAAGGAGAAATCTTATGGAGAAAATGGAACACATCATTCCTGATGAACAGGCAGGAGAAAGAATAGATAAAGTGTTATCCACACTGAATGCGGATTGGTCAAGAACGCAGGTTCAGCAATGGATCAAAGACTGCAATGTCCTTGTAAATGGGCAGAAGCCGAAAACCAATTACAAATGTACGGCAAATGATAAAATTGAAATATCAATTCCTGAACCTGAGGAATTAGATGTCGTGCCGGAAAAAATGGATCTGGATATTTATTATGAAGATAAAGATGTCCTGGTGGTAAACAAACCAAAAGGAATGGTGGTCCATCCGGCAGCCGGGCATGGTACTGGCACTCTTGTTAATGGACTTATGGCACATTGCACAGATCTTTCAGGAATTAATGGGGTTATGAGGCCAGGAATCGTTCATAGAATCGATAAAGATACATCAGGACTTCTTATGGTTGCTAAGAATGATATGGCACATGAAAGTCTTGTGAACCAGCTGATGAATAAAACGGTTACACGTAAGTACCGTGCCGTTGTTCATGGAGTTATTCCCCATGATTATGGTACGATTGATGCGCCTATTGCCCGCGATCCCAAAGACCGTCAAAGCATGACCGTTGTTGACAATGGAAAACATGCGGTTACTCATTTTCAGGTCCTGGAGCGTTTCAGGGATTTCACACTGGTGGAATGCCAGCTGGAAACGGGAAGAACTCATCAAATCCGTGTTCATATGAAATATATTGGCTATCCTCTGGCAGGAGATCCTAAATACGGTCCAAGAAAGACTCTTGATATTGGCGGACAGGCACTGCATGCAGGTGTTCTTGGATTTGAACATCCAAGAACAGGAGAGTACCTGGAATTTGAGGCATCTATACCTGCTTATTTCGAGGAGCTATTAGATAAACTGGCAAATAATCGTTGACAATTGTCCAATTGTGCTTTAAGATGACAATAGTTGAATAAGTCCTTTAAAACAGTCCCGTGAGGCTGGGAAGGAAACGGATTGAATAAGGAAATTTGTATCCCTTATTCTGCAGCAGCAGAATCGTTTACCCTCTCGCCCGATCGGTGAGAGGGTTTTTTTATATATAACATTAACAGAAGAGAATCAGATAATAGAGGTGAGTCAGAATGCCGCAGCAAAAAGCAATTGTTTTGGATGACCAGGCAATCAGGAGAGCGCTGACAAGGATAGCTCATGAAATCATAGAGAAAAATAAAGGGATCGAACATTGCATCCTGATTGGAATCCGCACAAGGGGGATTTACCTGGCGAACCGCCTGGCCGAGCGGATCGAACAAATAGAAGGTGCCAAAATTGATGTAGGCGAACTTGATATCACTCTCTATAGAGATGATCTTACAAAAAAGACTGATAATCAGGAGCCGCTAGTCAAAGGCTCAGATGTTCCAAAAGATATAAATGATCAGAAAGTGATCTTGGTCGATGATGTTCTTTATACAGGAAGAACGGTCAGAGCCGCTCTTGATGCGCTGATTGACATCGGAAGGCCATCGCAGATTCAGCTGGCAGTACTCGTGGACCGGGGCCATAGAGAGCTTCCGATAAGAGCTGATTATGTAGGAAAAAACATTCCAACCTCCAGTTCGGAGAAAATTGTTGTTGAGCTGAAGGAAGTGGATGAAAACGATCAAGTAAGCATTTTTGAAAATTAAATAGCCCTTTTAAATGCAGTCCAGAGAGGCTGGCAAAGGGGAACTCAGCAGAAGCAGTCTGTCTTTTGCTGTGCTCTTTTACCCTCTTTGCGGATCTGGCAAGGAGGGTTTTTTAATAAAATGAAGAGGAGAGATTGGGATGCATAAGCCTATTCTAGATATAAAAGATGTTCCAAAACCAGCCCATTGGCTGACATTAAGTTTACAGCACTTATTCGCAATGTTCGGAGCCACTATACTTGTACCTTTCTTAGTAGGATTAAATCCTGCCATAGCTTTAATCTCAAGCGGACTGGCAACAATCGCTTTCCTCATCATAACAAAATGGCAGGTACCGGCATACTTAGGGTCATCTTTCGCTTTCATTGCTCCGATCATCGCAGCAAAAGCAGCTGGCGGACCAGGTGCTGCCATGATCGGAAGCTTTATGGCAGGACTAGTATATGGAGCCGTAGCATTAATCATCAAAAAAGCAGGCTACCGCTGGATTATGAATCTGCTTCCACCCATCGTGGTCGGCCCGGTTATCATCGTAATCGGTTTGGCATTAGCAGGCACAGCAGTCGGTATGGCCATGAACAACCCTGAAACGGGTGAATACAGCATGCTGCATTTTTCAGCGGCGCTCATCACTTTAGGTGCAACAATTATCTTCTCCATCTATGCAAAAGGAATGCTCAGCATGGTGCCGATTCTTGCAGGTATCATCATCGGGTATGTTTACTCACTGGCTGTGGGCCTTATAGACTTCTCACTTGTACAGCAGGCAGCCTGGTTCGAAATGCCGGAGTTCATAATTCCGTTCGCTGATTATGAAGTGAGGATAACCCTGGATCTGGCACTTCTAATGATTCCGGTGGCTGTTGTGACAATCTCTGAACATATCGGGCATCAGCTTGTCCTTGGAAAAGTAGTTGGGAGAGACTATATTAAAGAACCGGGTCTTCACCGCTCCATCCTTGCTGATGGAACAGGAACAATGATCTCGGCATTAATCGGGGGTCCGCCAAAGACAACTTACGGTGAAAACATTGGCGTACTGGCCATCACAAAAATATACAGTGTCTATGTACTGGCAGGTGCTGCAGTCATCGCCATCATCTTCGGATTCATTGGCAAGGTAACAGCACTGATCAGCTCGATCCCTACTCCAGTAATGGGCGGCGTGTCGATCCTGCTGTTCGGGATCATCGCTTCATCAGGATTAAGAATGCTTGTTGA
>Ga0180215_1002070_pt1 | contig 20796 bp, 26 predicted proteins | sample eDN3rd37CBELigBY_FD_128871 | JGI IMG/M metagenome (GOLD analysis project Ga0180215, IMG submission 128871) | Enriched backyard soil microbial communities from Emeryville, California, USA - eDNA 3rd pass 37_C BE-Lig BY (version 2) (version 2) | ecosystem: Environmental > Terrestrial > Soil >... | reverse complement strand
GATCGACCCGAGCACCGAGATTTTGATCTGTCAGGGCGCCACCGAGGGCACTGTCGCCGCTTTCCAAGCGCTGCTGGACCCTGGTGATGAGGTGATCCTGCTCGAGGTACGCCTGAAGCGGTGGTGGCCCGCGGCCATAATGCGTGAGCCCACGTCGTTCAACCGGCACGTGCACGCGCGTGTCCTGCCCACCGCAGCCGTACTACGACATGTACCCGTCTAGCGTGACTATGTCCGGCGGCGTGCCGGTCTACGTGCCGCTGCGGCGGCGGCCGCGCTCGCAGGATGGCGACAAGATCGGCGTGGACGCTAGCGACGCGTGGTCGCTCAACCTGGATGAGCTGCGCGCCGCCATCACGCCGCGGACCAAGGTATTGGTGCTCAACACGCCGCAGAACCCGACCGGCAAGGTGTTCAGCCGGAAAGAGCTCCTGGACATTGCCGCCGTCGTGAAGGAGCACGACCTTCTCGTCATCAGCGACGAAGTGGTGCGCCTGGCGGTGCGAACGGCCGTAGAGGGGTGCCAGCCGACAGTTAACCTGGCGACGGACCGTGGTGGGCGTGCTGGCGCCATCCACAGTACGACCGCCTGATCTACGAAGGCGGTGAGCACGTCCGCATTGCCACCCTGCCCGGTACGGCTAGTGCATGCATGCATGCCGCGCCGCTGTATGTCGCTTCGCTGACGCCCCAGCGCAACATAACGTGGATCGCGGCGGTGCTCTCAGGCATGTGGGATCGCACGCTAACCGTCGGTTCGGCAGGAAAGTCGTTCTCCGTTACCGGCTGGAAGGTCCATCGCCGCGGCATTAAACAGGCCTAGAGGCGCGACGGCAATCTGACACGCGGCTCTATACCCCAATGACGACTTTGCGGCTGTCACAGATTGGGTGGGTCTTTGGCCCACGCGACCTAATCGGGGCAACGCTGCGCGCGCACTCGCGCATCGCCTTCTGCGTCGCAACACCGCTCCAAGTGCGTGCCACACGGCGACAAATGATGCATATTAAGTAACGTTGACCAGGAGCCAACGGGATGGGCCAGCTGCTTGTATCTCTCTGCCCGTACTACTGTAGCAAGCGGTCGCAATCGGGTTCGAGGATGAGGCTAAGCACAATTTCTTCCGGGAGCAGCAACTCTCGCTGCAGCACAAGCGGTCGATCATCGTCGACGCGCTGGAGGAGTTGCAGGTGCCGCACGACCGGCCGCAGGGCACGTACTTTGTCCTGTTCGACACGTCGCGGATCCGGCTCAGCGCGGAGGAGCTGCAGATTCACAACGAGCCGCGCGATTGGTCGATCTGCCGGCTCATGACCGCCTCCGTCGGGTGCGTCTGCGGCCCCATCAGGAGCGGGCAAGACCTATGCGACATGGCTAACGCGGTTTGGTCCGATTCATTGCGAGATCCGGCTCCCCAGCGTGGCGGCCATCCCGCCCTCAGCGTTCTACAGCGACGACCACATCCCGCTGGCCGCCAATTTTGCACGTTTCTGCTTCTGCAAGACTGAGCAGACGCTGACCGACGCCGTCGAGCGGCTTCGGACGCGGTTGCCGGCGTACCTCAATCCACAATAGTTTGTAATTTTCAACTGCACACTACACTGCATCTGCACGCAAACATATACACGCGTCCACTCTTCAAGACACAGTTGCCAGTTACGCAGGCTCGGTGGGTGACACTGAATGCGCCCGAATGTCTACCTGCTCCCATCCACGTGGCCTCCGGTTGGCACACATGACGTCATCCGACGCCACGTGGCGCTGCGGGTGGCGACGGACGATGGCGCCTGCACGGGCGGCGAGCGGCGGCGCCGCCGCCGCAGCGGCCCAAATGGCTGGCCGAGCAGTTGGGGCAAGGCAGCGCCACGAGGATCAAGCGGCGGCCACGGCTGCGGCGACGCCGGCGAAGCGACCGGCGCAAGGGCGTGGGGCTGCCGCGGCCAAACGGGCGCGTGGACCGCATTCGTCCGAATCCGACGAGGACGAGGAAGACGAGGGCGAGGCCAGCGAAGGCGAAGCCGGCGATGACGATGCCTTTGATGAGGACGACATGGTCGAGGAGGACGACGAAAATGATGACGACGACGAGGGCGAGGACGACGAAGACGTCCTCGAGGACGAGGATGCCGTCGCCATGGCGAGTCGGCGCAAGATCGGCCAGGAGAGCTTCTCCAAGTACTACAAGCCGCCCACGCACGAGGAGCTACAGCGGCTCAAGGAGACAGAGGAGTTATTCCACTCCAACATCATGCGCATGGAGGTACGCTGCCATGCCCGATCGCCCGTCCAACGGAGACCGCGTGCTCACCTCCCACGCCAAACATATGACTGGGCCTCACAGATCGCCGAGCTCATGAACGAGGTGAGTGTGGACCGGACCAAACTGCCGCGGGTGGACGCTGCGCTGCACCGCCTTAAGGCACTCGTGGACGGGATCGAGGCGACCAAGCCGATGGACCTGCCGCGCGCGCGGTCGTACCTTGCCGGGCGCGGCGTGGCGCTCCCGTTCGACTACGTAAGCGACGCGACGTCGGTCCAGTGGAAGCTGCAATACCTGCCGCCAACCGCTGTCCACGTCGTGGGCAGCTACCTGCTGCAAACAACAACGCGGCCGGTGCTCAACGTCGATGTCGCTCTCGAGATGCCTGCGGTGCGTTCCGCGCGTGACGCGGGGCATCTTGCGCCGCCCGCGGTGCACAGCTAACGTCAAGCGGCTGAGCGAGTGTGCCTATGCCAATGCTGCTGCAGACGCTGTTCCAGCCCAAGGACCACCTCAACTACCGGTACCACCACAAGCGGGCGTTTTACCTTGCCGTCGTGGCGAGCGCGCTGCGGGCCGACCCGGTCTTTGAGATCATGCGGTGGGAGGGCCTGCACGGCGACATCCGCAAGCCCGTGCTGGTGCTGCCGGGCCCCGGCGGGCCCGTCGCCGATCCCGACGCGACCACATACAACTTTTACAAAAGTAGTTTTATCCTGCGCGTCTTTGCTATGGCGCCGGTGCGGGAAGTCTTCTCGCCCGCGCGTCTGCTGCCCAACCGCAATGGCGTCCGTGCCGACGTGCCGGATAACAGGAAGAGTAGGAAACCAGGCACCGATGGGCGGCACGCCGTAGGCGTGATGAGTATTAACGTAGCGCGATGTGGACTTGGCCGCGGTGAGCCTGGACACAGTGGTGCCGACGCCGCACTACAACCACACTATCCTGGAGGATGGTGCCCTGAAGGCGCACCTAGAACTCTTGCACGGCACCACCACCAAATGTCCCGGGTACGGCAACGCGTATGCAAGAGTGCCGATCTTGCTGCTAATGCGCTGACCGTAGGACTTGACACACGACGCAACACGCGCTGCTGTATAGGTTGGCGGAGGCGATCAAGCTGTTCAAGGTCTGGCTGCGCCAGCGGGGCTTCTCGCAAGAGTCAGGCCACCCGGACGGCTTTGTGTTGGCGATGGCGATGACGGCCCTGCTGGAGCAGCGGGTGCTGGCGCGCGCCATGTCCAGCTACCAAGTGTTCCGCGTCACGCTGCAGCACCTCGGTACGCGCTGGCGCGATCTCCAGCAACGCGCGCGTCGCTCACGGTGGCTTACGGCGACAGAGCTTCGATCGCGGTGGGCACCGCTCCAGCCCGCTTCAAGGCAGAGGAGGACATGCTCATCTTCAATGGGACAGCCGACGCGGTGCGTCCAGTCTAGAGGACTGACGTAGAAATGGCAGCCGTTTAGCTGACGCTGGGCATTTTGCCTTTGCCTCGTTTTATTTCTGCAGGAGGTCTTGTCGGCCTTCAGGAGCGCCTTTGACGTGGTTGTGCTGGACGTGGCCAACACCGTCAACGTCGCCGCCTACGTTAGTTGTGCCGGCTGGACCGAGGTAGGGGGCCACCGTGCCCACAGCTTGACAACAATCCGCGATGCTGACATAGACGAAGGGATCGCATGCGGCTCCCATTACCGCGCCGTAGTTCCAAGACGAAGCGGCGCGGTCGGTCAAGATGTTGGAGAGCGGGCACGAAGATATCTTCACGTGGCTCTTCCTCGAGAAGCAGGTCCCGCTGCTCCAGTTTGACCACCTCATTCGGTAGGCCGTCGACAGTCCCCAAACTAATACAATTGGCCGATCGAGTATCTGACGGCCGCCGTTCGTTTTCGGCAAACGAGGCATCCACAGGCTGCCGGCGCCGACCTCGGTGGAGCTGACGCAGACTTCGAAGCTGCCGAATGTCATGGTGCACCCGGACTACCTGGACCCGTGGCTCCGCCTGCGCCGCGCGGTTCCCGTGCTGCTGCAGCGCGCGCTGCCGACGCGCCTCGCGGTGGCCCGCGGCACCCTGGACCCGCTGCCGGCGTGGGCCGTCGATGCGGCGCCGCCCAACGTACACGACGGCAGCGGCGGCCTCGCGCGCGGCCTCACCGTGGGGCTCCGGCTCCACGTCGACGAGGCACTCAAGCCCGTGGTGATGGGCCCCACCGCGGATGACGACGAGTCCGCCCAGCGCTTTCGGTCGCTTTGGGGCGCCCGCAGCGAGCTCCGGCGCTTCAAGGATAGCAGCATCTGCGAAGCGGTCGTCGTGAACCTGCCGCCGACGCAGCGGCACCGAATCGTACCTACGCTCGTGGCCATGCTCCTGCAGCGGCACTTTGGCATTGATCTGCCGCAGCTCTTACCCGAGACCAGCGAAAAGGTGGCCGCCGAAGCGCTTTCAGCGCCCACGGCGCCCCTCTACTGGGTCGACCAGTTTGACGGCGTGCTGGAGGTGCCGACGGGCCGCCGCCTCGTGCCACCCACGGCTACTATTGCCAAGCGCACCGGCGCCGAGGGCGAGCTTGGCGAGCAGCCGTACCAGCCGGCGCCGGTCTATCATGCTTTTGAGGGCCTCGGCCGTGCTCTCAAGGTAGGGCAAGCGCGTGGACCACGGCGGAGAGAACCCTGGCCTCCACTCATCCAACGCGATCACCTCTTGTCTCTCTGCCGGCCATAGTCGCTGGAGAACCTGCCGCTGGACATTATGAGCGTGGTTGGCACGGGGCCGGGCGTACGCGCCACGGCGCCGTTCGTGGCGGTGCCGCTGGACGTGCCCGCGTTCCCGCCAGTGCCGCCGGCCTTGCTCGGCCAGGGCAGCACCCTGGCGGAAGTGCCGCCGTATGTGCCGGTGCACGACGCCGTGGTTACCCTCGAGTCGTCGGCGGCGTGGCCGGACACCGCCGAGGCTGTCGCACACGCGCTGGCGGCGTGGTACCTGAAGCTGGGCGCGGTGCTGGCGGAAGCGACGGGGGCGCTGTGTCAGGCGACGCCGAGCTGGCTGGACGTGCTGTGGGCAGGCCACGTATTCCGCCTGCGCATCTGGCACGAGCGGCTGCTGCCAGTCCTCGCCGCCGCGCCGCCCATCCCCGTGCGCACACTAGATGTGTCGCAGGTACAAGCGGTGCGCGCACACGAAAAGCAATGAGCGGCGGGCGTGCCTAACTGAAGCATCTCTGCCATTTTGCTGCCGATGGTTATACACAGGCCGAGCGCGCCATGCAAGTGGCGCCCGTCCACGCCAGCGCCGTCCACGGCCTTAGCATGCGGTTCCCCTTCTACGCGCCGGCGGTGCGCCTGTGCGCCCGCTGGGTGCACGCACATTTGTTCTCCGACGTGCTCGCGCACGAGGCGATCGAGTTGATTGTGGCGTCGCTGTTCGTCACGCCGGCGCCGTTCGCCGTGCCCACGTCGGCACTCGCTGCCTTTGTGCGGTTCCTGCACTTGCTCGCCACGTTCCCGTGGCAGGACGAACCGATGGTCGTGGATCTCGATGACGCCATGACCCCGGCGCAGCGACAGGCCGCGCAGGCTGCGTTCAAGCAGCTGCGAGCGACCGCGGGCGGCGCGGCGGACGAGGGCCGCGCGCTGGTGCTGCCGACAGCCTACGACGCCTCGGGCACCGTGTGGACGGCGCGACAGCCGACTGTGCTCATGCGTGCGCGGCTTGTGCGCTACGCCAAGGCGGCGCTCGACACGCTGCAGGCGCGGTCGCTGGATCCGTCCTTTGTACCCGCGGTACTACGCGATGGCAATCTTGCCTGATCTTTGTGGAGGCGACACTGATGCATTGGTGCCTGTCCTGGTTGTTTGCATGCACACCGGCCAGGGCGTCTTTGCCACGCCGCTGGAGGGCTACCACGCGCTGCTGTGGTTGCAGTGGAAGGCGAACGCGCGCGCGCCGCAGGCGGTCGATGCGACGGCGTGGCTGCCAGAGGGCGAATACGAGGGCGTGCGGTACAAGAACCTGCGGCCGCTGCGGCCGAAGCGGCTGCCCGCCGTCGACTTTGACCCAGTGCAGCATTACCTGCACGCGCTCCGGGTATGGGAGCCGCACGCGGTGGAATTTGTGGAAAGCGTTGTCGATCTAACGCCGGACCGTTTGCGTGTTTCCACGGCGCAATGGCACAATTTCAGACGACCTACGGCCACTTGGCGGTGTTCCTGCACGACGACTGCGGCGGGCCGGTCATCGCGGTGGTCTGGAAGCCGGCCGCCAGCCAGGCCTCGCTGTTCCGCGTGCGGCACGCGCAGGACACCGTGCCGGCGGACCAATCAGCCGGGAAGACGACGGCCAACGTGCCAGCGGTGCTCGAGGGCTTCCGGCGCCTTGGGCAGGGCATCCTCGATCGGATCGAGGTTCACCGCACGCCCGAGCAGCCCCATTGATGCCACATATTGCATGTAACCTGTACAGAGCTTTACAAGTACTATACATGAGCAGCCCCTTAGAACGGCCGGAACTTGCGGCCAGACTTCATGCGCTCGATGCGCGCCTTGTCCTCCTCGAACTTGCGGCGGAGCTCCGCAATCTCTGCAGGCAATCAACGCGCCTAAGAAAGCATTGCGGCATGGGTGAGCCTGGGGTGCTACGGTCGGGCCGCGGCGTGCTGCCGACCGTACGTTCGCGCTTGGCCTGCCGCATCTGGAACCGGTAGAAGTCCAGCACAGGCTTGTTCTTTGACGCCGCCTTTCCTGCCGCTGCCTGGGCGGCCGTCGCCTTAGTTGCGCGGACGCGGGCGCCTGAGCGGACGCAGCGTCAACTCAAGCGCAGTCGGCAGCTTTGTTAGCGTATCGTGTGAGCTTTGGGTCTTGCGTGAGGAGCAGGACGCACCGGTGCCGACATCGATGTTGCGGCTGCGCTTGGTCTGCCGCGTGACGGTGATGAAGCCGTCCTCGTCGGGAACCGCCGCATGGGCATCGAGCCGACGCTTGCGCTGTTGCTCTACAATGGGAGTCAAATAAAGCATGCACGGTCAGCCGGCCGGCCATTCATAGGGGACGCGGCCCCGACCACCGCTCACCTGGGCCTCGTCGAATTCGAACGACTGCATGTACTGGTCGACGCGCTCCTGCAACACGACCGGGTCCAGCCGGCGGTGCGCATAGTCCCGCGCCGCTGCTGCACGCTCGCCACTACAAGTAAGTGAATGTTGCGAGCGCCACCGGCATGAGCCACCTGCCCCACGCCGCTTGCTACAACCAGGCGAGTACGCACCAGCCATTCCCCACACGCCGGCAGCCGTGTTGCTCAGCATATACCGGTTGGCTTGCCGCAGGCGTAGGACGGCATCCACGCCTTCGCGCTCCGTGAAGACGACGTAGGCAAAGCTTCCGTCGCGCCCGGTCGGCCCTACGACGGTGGGCGCCCCGTCGAGCACGGCTCCCGCCACAAAGTCGTCCAGACTCACGGCCTCGGTGCCCTCCTTCAGCACGCCAAAGGCGACCGACTCCACCACGCCGCACTCGGCGAACAGTCGGGAGAAGCTGTCCTGGCTGGCCGTCGCCGGCACGTTGGCCACAAATAGTGTCCGTCCGTCCTGCAGCGCACCTCGAGAGGTACCCACATGAATGTGTTAGGCGCGCAACGACGGCCGAACAAGCGCCAGGTGTGGGGCCGTACAGGGATGGCATCGTCCTCCTTGCGGCTGTCGTGCCGCTTGACGTAGAGGTAGTGCTGGAACGACTCGTCCGGCGTGGTGTACACCGGCAGAACGACGTACTCACCGATCTGGGTGGGCCAGCGAGGTCGAGCAGGCCGAAAACGTTCAGGATTGTTCACGCAGAAATCCCTGCGTGGAGAGGCCAACCTGCGCCATACCTTGGTCAGCGGCGGCGGCAGGTTCTGCTTCGCCTTGCTGGTTTTGGGCGTAGCCCCCGACGCCTTGCCGGCCTTTCCCGCGTTGATCGGCGCCATCGCGGCCGCGCAAGATCGGGCAGTGGCCTTCAATCCAAAGTGTGTGGCCTCCGTCGTCGTCGTCTTCCCCGCAACGCTTAGGCCACTTTCCTCGTGTCCTCCTCCCTCTTCTTCGTCCTCTTCGTCGTCGTCTTCTGCAAGGCGTCTCTTCTGCAAGGCGTCGTCCTCTGCGGCCGGCGGCGTCTTCACCAGCTGCGGCGCCACGTGGCTTCGATTACGTCATCGCACCTCTCTGACTCGTTTATGACAGTTTCACATGCGTCCACGTGGCCAAAAATTGTTCACGTCATCTCTGGCCACGTGGCGACTACGGGGAACGGAGCGATTCGACCCGCTTCTGCTCCTGTTGGAGTGGACTAGATAGGCTCATCGCGGCCGCAGGCGGGACCATTGGAAGGGCCAGCGAGTGGGGAAGGTTGGGTGTCTGTTTTGAAAGCACGTTTCTGCGGCACAAATTGAGCAAATTTCAGGCTAAACAGCAAGATCAGCCCTTCCGCGTGGCCACCCAAGGACGGTCGCAAAATCGCCTCTACCCGTCTGCCGACTAGCGTGCCGACGGTGGCCGCAGATCCCAACGGACGCCACGCTGGCAGCTGGCTGGCACCAAGTTTAAACGTGTCGACGTCCGCCACTCGTGCCGCGACACGCCAACCGATGCACCATGTCGACCGAATCGGCGCCGCTGCTGAGCGGCGTCACCGTCGTGCCCAACACGGTACGAACGACAAAGCAGACGGCAGGACAGCTAAACGGAGGGAGTGCCGGTGCTGACAAGCCTGTCCTACTCTTACCTGCATCGGCACGCGCTGCAGATACCTGCCCGCACGGCGAGCCCGTCGCTGAGCCCGGACGACACGATCCAGCTGGACTGGCAGGACATTACGGTGACTATTGATGAGCCGCTGGACGTGACCAAGAAGCGCCGGTTCCCGTTCCAGCGGATACCCACCGCCAAGACGCGCATCCTCAATGGCGTGAGCGGCTCGGCCGTGCCCGGCCAGACGCTGGCCATCATGGGCCCTTCTGGTGCGTGCAATTCATTTAACAAGACTGGCCGAGCACCCGGCACTCCCTAACGGCCACCGCCATTCCGCGCCTTAGGCTAGGTCCGCGACGACAGGTGCCGGCAAGACGACGCTGCTCAATGTGCTCACGAGCCGAGTCTCCTCGTACGACGGCGTGGTCCGCATCAACGGCCGCAAGGCGCGCACCGGCGAGCTGCGCAGCCTTTCGGTGTGCGTCATGCAGGACGACATCCTCATGCGAGTCCTTACCGTGCGCGAGTGCCTGCAGTTCTCGGCGCGGCTGCGCCTGCCCGCGCATGTGAGCGTTGCAGCCAAACTGGAGCGTGTCGAGCACCTCATCGTCAAACTCGGTCTGATACGCTGCGCCGACACGATTGTGCAGGACCTAAGTGGCGGCGAGCGCAAGCGCACCGCAATCGGCGTCGAGCTCATCACCGACCCGCGCCTCATGTTTCTGGACGAGCCGACCTCGGGTCTCGACTCGTCGACGGCGCTTACTGTCATGCAGATCGTGACGCGCCTCGCCAGCGACGAAGGCCGCACAGTGATCACCACCATCCACCAGCCTTCCTCCGAGATCTTTGCGCTCTTTCAGCGCTTGCTGCTCCTCGCCGACGGACGCACCGCCTACGACGGGCCCGCGAGCGAGACCGTCCAGTACTTTGGCCGGCTGGGCTACAACTGCCCCATCTACAGCAACCCGGCTGACTATTTCATCAAGGTACGACTGCACAGCCACGGCGCTGCGACTGGATGAAGAGCGCTAAGAAACATCTCCATCCGGAATACCTTGTTTCTAACTGCACTCGCAGATGCTGAGCCGGGACGAAGAGGACGACTACGCCGCCCGCATCGGCATGCTGTGCGACGCCGCCGCCAAGGCGCGCGCGGAGCATGCGACCAAGCTGCTGGCGGCCACCGACTCAGACGGAATCAACGCCATCCAAGAGGAAGGCGCGCCGGTCAAGCTGTCCGGGCCGACTGCGGCACTGTGGGAAGAATTCAAGCAGCTGGCGGTCCGCGCTACGCGGACGTTTGTGCGCGAGCCGCTCACGTTGCGCGTCCGGCTGATGCAGGCCATCTTCCTCGGCCTGCTGGTCGGCATATTCTACTACCACCTGACGACGGACGTCGTCGGCATCAAGGACCGCACGGGCGCGCTCTTCTTTGTGCTGACGGCGCAGATCATGCCACCCGCGCTGGGCTACGTCCTCGTGTGTACGTGGACGGTTGGCGAGCCCACGCGGTGACCGTGCAGCCGGTAACCGAAAGGCTAGTGACGCATGGCCTATGGGCGCTGCAGTCCCAATGGAGCGGGCGGTCTTCATGCGCGAGCAGGACAGTCGCATGTACCGCGTCAACACCTACTATCTTGCCAAGTTTGTCAGGTACTACCCCGACGCATGTGTGCATTACCCAACGCATTGCCTCTAACCACAACCTGGTCTGCAGACTACATACTGTGGTCGGCTGCTAAAACAGCGAGGTGCCGTTCATGATCATCCTGCCGCTGATCTTTTCGTGCATTGTCTACTGGATGGTAGGCTTCAACACCACTTCACCCATTCACTTTGCGATCTACTACGTCGCGTACGACCTCCTGCCGTCCTCTTCAGTGGGTTGTGCTTTTTCCGGTGCTGACCCGAACCGACCATGCAAACCACTGGGCCCACCCCGCCGGATAGGATGGTGCTGTGCGCGCTGAACGCGCAGTCGCTGGCGCTCATGGTCGGCGCGGCCATTGCAGACCCGCAGGCGGCCGTCGCAGTGTCGCCACTGCTGATCATCCCCATGCTGCTCTATACGGGCTACCTCAAGTCGCTCGACACGCTGCCATCGTGGCTGGCGTGGCTCCAGTACCTCTCACCATTCAAGTTCGGCTTTGAGATCCTCATGGTGAACGAGTTCACCGGCCTGCCCATCTCTTGCGACCCCGACCGGCAGCTGCCGTGCCCGGTCGAAAGCGGCGACCAGCTGCTCGAGTACATGGGCCTCACCGAGCAGGACATGTGGATCGGCTTTGGCGCGCTCGCGGCCCTAACCGTCGGCTTCCACCTGATCGCGCTCATCGCGCTGCACCTCTGGTACGTCATTGCTCGCTGATGCCAGTGGCTGCAAAAACAGATATCACGCTCATGCTATGTCATCGTAGTGCGACGAGTCCGGATCCGCCTGTTGCAGGGTGTACCATCGGCAGCACTCCAATATTCGCCAGTAACCGGCGCAAGCGATGCATGCCGCTCTGGACGGGAACCGATGTTTATAGGGCTTATTCGAATGCGAGCTGTACAGTAAACGCATCAATACATGTCGATCCAGGTCTTGCCAGAAGAATTACCACACTTTACCAGTTGAAGCGCACCGCGCTAGGCGGATGGGACGGCCACCGGCGTGAGGGCGAAGCAGGTGAGTGGGCCAACTGGCAGCGACACCCACGCCTGCCAGTACGCACGCTCGGCCTCGGTCTGCTGCGGCGGCGCCACCAGCGGCACCCATTGTATCGGCGCAAAGCCTGTTTTATGCGCGACGAAGTTGTACGTCTCAGGCGAGAACCAGACGTTGTCAAAGTGGAACTGGTGCCGCAGCCCCGGCCGGCTGGGTGACTCGAAGTCGAAGTAGTAGGTGACGACGTCGCCGTCGGGCCGGTAGCCGCCGGCCGCGGGCGGCTGCTGCGCGCGCTTGACAAAGCCGTACGCTTTGAGCGTATCGTCCTCGGACGGCGCCGAGAATGGGTTGTCGTTCAGGCCCACGACGCGGCCCGTGTCGGCAACCGCACGGCGCACCGTGTCGAACATGTCGATGAGCTCCGGCACCGTGCGCGCATAGTTGAACAGATATGTGCACACCACGACGTCGAACGGCCCGCCCAGGGCGGCGACGTCGATCTCCTTCGCGTCGGCCTTTACAAACGTGACGCCGAGCGGGTTGCGCACCTCCTCACGCTCGGCGAGGTGGATCATCTCGGCGCTGATATCCACGCCAACGGCGATACGCGCGCCAGCCGCTTTGAGCAGCCGCGTGTAGTAGCCGGAGCCGCACGCGAGATCAAGCACCGACTTGCCGCGCACATCACCGACGGTCGCCAGAAACGTCTCCCGCTCAAGCATGCGGAACGGAAGCATCTTGGACTCGTGGTAGGGCAGCGAAAAGTCGTCGTACTCGTGGTGCTCGTGCTGCGCCATGGTCGCGGGAACTGGCGCCGCCGGCGGGCGGCCGCGATCAGCGCGAAATCTTCAAGTGCAGTGCAATGCGGGCAACCCCTTGGAAAAAGGAGGCTCCGCACGCGGATCCCGTAGATCTCGTCCGTTTTTGACGCTGATGAGTGCATTCGACGCGTCGCCGTGTGCTGAGTGTCGCTTTACAGGTTCTGGAGGTGCACGGCATAGGTACACACCCGTAAAATAGTCCTAGACCAGCCGCGTTTGGCAACTCGTTCACGCTACGTTGTTCGAAATGACGTCATGTACTGGCGGGGCACTTTCCTGACCAGAATTCTGACTGCTGATCTGGAGGGGCACTTTGGCGCCATAAAACCGACGAGGACAACGACGAAGAGGACTACGACGAAGACGACGAAGATGAGGACGGTGAAGACGAGGACGGTGAAGAGGACGGCGAAGACAGTTAAAAAGACGACGACGTAGCGAGCCTTAATAAGGAGAAGTAGTAGTAGAAGAGGAAAAGGAACGATTCAGATCATATACACCGTTAGACTCCCTTGGGGAGAACCCACCGCGGCACGGGCCGCCTCAACTACGTACAGTTAGGAGAGTCCGCGCTGCCTCGAGAGTTGTCCGGCCGCCATCGGTGCGCTGAGTGTGTGAAGGGACAGCCATGGCAAACCCGCAAGAGGCCGTGACGGTCTGCGAGGCCTTTGTCCGCGCCTTCTATGACCTCTTCAACCGGGACCGGCCCAGCATTTGCTCCTTCTACGTACGCGGACGCGCCCGTGATGTCCCAATGGCGCTGAGTCTAGGTTGACAATTCGTTGGTGCTGCCAAGCGTGCGCGTGCTGAACACAGACCGGCAACGCCGTGACGAGCTTTGACGACCGGCGCGCCGACGGCACCGGCGCTATTACCGAGCGACTTCGGGTACGGCCTAGCCAGGCTTGTGCCATGATGCCAGCAAGCGGGGCCCTAACCGCCCCGCTGCTCCATGCGACACCGCCATGATGCTGCGGCGATGCCCTAAGGGCATGCCGGCCGTGGCACTGCAGCCAGCCACCTGGGACGCCGTCGCCGTCGGCACCGGCGCCGCTATTCTAATTGTGGTGACGGGCAAATGCAACGTTCAGGTACCCAGCGCAGCCAGTCTGCGAGGGACTCGCGCCACCATTGCTGACTAGTAAAGTAGTCTCCTGAAGTGGCAGTCCCGGATGGTAGACGCCAGCCGGAACGGCGACGTCCGCTTTTGTGCACACCTTCACGCTGGTGCGCACGCCCAACTCCAACTCGTACTCTATAATGCAGGAAATCTTCCGGTCCGTTCAGCTGCCCGCGGCCGGACCGCAGCCGGCAGCGCAGGCGGCCGCGGCAGCCGCGGCGCCCGGCTTCCACGGGTCGGCGCAGCCGCAGCAGGCCGCACAGCAGCCGCGGCCGGGCAGCTGGCCGCAGGCCAAGACGCCACTTACGACGGAGCAGCAGGCGGAGCGGGACTCGCGGTCCATCTACGTGGGCAACGTACGGTGTCGGCCGAAATGGGCCAGCTAAGCTCTTGGTGGGCCTCTGAACCGGCAATAGCAGCGTTTGCCCTGGGCCGATTCCCCTAGGTGGAGTACTCCACGACCAAGGAGGAGCTGGCCCACATCTTTGGGCGCTGCGGGCAAGTTGTACGCGTCACCATCGGCACCGTGCGGGAGACAGGCCAACCGAAAGGGTATCCGAATGGGCGCCATGACTCCGTCAGTGGCAGAATATTTGGCGCTGAATTCGCGGGCATGCCGACCGTCCCGTAAAGCTGCCATACTTAGCTACGCCTACGTTGAGTTTGCCAGCGCCGACGCCGTACAAAAGGCCATGGTCATCAACGGCTTTCCGCACCGCGGGCGAAACCTCAAGGTGCAGCCTAAGGTTACCAAGCAGCCGGACGGCAACGACATGCAAATGACCAACGCAATTGGAGCACCACCGCCGGCCGCCGGGGGCGGCTTCCGTGGGCGCGGCGGCGGGGGGTACCGCGGCCGCGGTGGCGGCCGGTTCCAGTGAACAGCGTGCACTGCCCATTACAGTGGTTAGAGTGAACTTACAGCATTTGTACAGTAGAGTTGCGCACTTTGCAAAAACTCGTTGAACTCACGCGCACCGAGGTTTTGTACAAGGGCTAGCTATGTTACAAGGCCGATCACATCAGTCGGCCGCCTTTGTTGATGTCGTCGCCGCGCAGCAGCGCCTTGTGCTCCCGCGGCGACACGTAGTTCTTGGCCTTTTGCACCCACATCCCGCGCTTTTTCCGCCTGCCAAGAAACGATCCCGTCCGGTCAATTAGACGGTGGCGATCATGTCAGCTAGGCAACAGAGACTTTCCTGGTATGAAGGCGGACGCGTACCGCGCCTCAAATTCGATCGCCTTGAGCAGGGTGACGGGCAGGCTATAGGCGGCGTTGCCGCCTTCATAGAGCGTCGCGAAACCGCTGCGTAGCAGCGCCGCGGAGACGTCCGCAAAGAGGAACGGGAACTTGCCCCATACCCACACCGAGGCCACCTGTCGCGCCCGTTCCTTTAGTGTATAGCATTGCCAGCGTCACACGGTCAGAGCAGCGCCATAAATGCGTATGGTGCACGCGACGACGGCTTACCGCTCTGCCGTATTGATCGCGGTGGTGCAGGCGTACGGTGACCCGGCGTCCTAAGAGGTATTTTTGCAGCCACTGCTTAGCCTGTTCGCCGTAGGGCTGGCCCGGCTTGCCAAAATGGGCGCACTGAGGTGTTTTCAACAGGCACGAACAAGTTGGTGGTAAGATAAGCCGAACCAGCCTCAAAAGCGCGCTATACAAGTGCGCGCCGCACCTCGGGAGCGTCGACTCCCGAGAGGCGAACGCTGATGCTGTGCTTGGTCAGCGCACGGCGCGACGACACTAGCCGCAATACAAGGATAGCAGCGAACTATGCGGCAGGAGGTTAGCTTGAAGCATGCGCGTTTGCTCGTGCGCCGGCGCGTTGTTTACGTACGCTTGTCGGGCGTAGTGGACCGGAAGAAGCCAAGGAGGGGAGTGTGTATCATGCGGAAGCCGTCGCCGTCGTTCACGGCGACGACGCGGCCGGTGAGAAAGCGCTGCCGCTCAAAGTAGGCCGCCGGGATGTGGTGCGCTGAGTGGAAGCGGCGGCTCGCCCAGTACAGCCCCAGGAGTGCAGCGGCGCCGACGGCGGTGCCCAGGGCAAACCGCACGCCCGTGCCGCTGCTGATGCTAAACTCGGTCGCGGTGGCCGACGTCGCCACGCCGCCCGCGGCAGCCTCCGCGTCGCCGCCATTGGGATCGCGGCCCCATCGCGTGGCCATCGCGGGCTGCGACTGCCACCCGGGCGGAGCGGCGGCGCGTACCGGCACGGCCGTCATGGGTACGACATGCAGCGCCGTCTGAGTACGCGCAAAGAGACTTGCTGAGACGTGGCAGTACCGACCGTGTCCCGCTGGGTAGCGTCGCCTCCTGCTGTCCTGCGCGCGTGCATGAGGCCGGCCTCTGTGCCGGAGCCCAGCCCACAGTTACGGCGTGATGTACTAACCAACACACAAGCAGCGAACTCACTAACGCCAGCCTCGACCCACGAAATGCCCCCACTGTACCTGCCTAATAACACGTCGATAGAGCCCTCTTCGTCCACTGCGTTCGTCGGCTGCGTCGTCCGCTGCGTCGTCCGCTGCGTCTGATAATTTGGAGGGTAATTTTGAATTTGGAGGGCAAACCGTTACGCGGTGACGTCATTTGTGGAGGGGAATGAGATATGGGCTCGGCCGCTCGGGTGTGGCCGCCGCGAAGGATGCCGCATTGGAACTACGTTGCAAACGCACATGGACGTGCGGGAAGCGCATGGAAGCATTCGGCCTGGTGGGGATCACCGAGTGCTTAATGTACTTACGGACTACTTGGAAATGTGGAATACGAAGGTCGCCGTGAATGCCAGCCGACGATGGCCAGGCGATCGCTGCTGAGTCTTGTCTTGGCTCCGTCAAAGCAAGGCATAGTGTATACAAGTGTATATAACCGAGCATGCGTGTCTGTGCTGTACAGTGCGAGCCAACTATGGCGAAAATGGTACATACACAGGAGTACTACGGCGCAGCAGGTGGTGGCGGGACGGCCAGCGGCTGCGGCGCGAACTGGCCCGTGGCAAGGTCGAGTACACGCGCGGTGGCGGAGCGTAGGGTAACGGGCCCGTCTGCCGTGGCCTGGTGGAGCTCGTAGACGTTGTACCGTGCAATCGCGCCCTTGGGCTTGCGCGGCGACGGCCGGAACGTGCTGCTGCCGCATTCATAGACCCACGGTTGCTGTTTGTCGACCTCCGGCAGCAGCGGGCCGACGAACGGGGTGTGCGTGTGTCCGTGCAGCACCAGGTCTACCGGATGTTCGCGGAGCGCGCGCTGCAGCGACGCCCTGGCAAGTGTAGAAAGTTCACCCAGGACAGCAACCACGTTGCATTTAGCGGCCCGGTCGTTGCCGCTGCCGGCATCGCACCGGTCCGTAGCGTACTGGTCCTGGAGCGAGAAACGGTGCGAGTCCAGCGGCTTGTACCGCTCCAGCGGCGGGTGGTGCAGCATGAGCACCTTGTACGGCACGTCCTTCAGAGCATCGGACTCAAGCAGGCGTCGCAGGCTGTCCAGCTGCTCGAGGCCGACCTCGCCGCTGGCGATGAACGGCGGCCGCCACCGCGCGGAGTTTAGGCCAATAAGCACGACGCGGCCATTCCAGAGCCGCTGCATGAACGGGAAGCCGTCCCGCGAGCCCTCCACGGCCACGTCCGACCGCATGTGCTCCGCAAAGACCTGGAGTCAGGCAAGCGGCCAGCACGTAGCGGTGCGTGGGTGAGTAAGCTTGCTACACTGCCAGCGGCCTACGCTGCCGGCGTCTGCTAGCTGAAGTCGTACGCGATGAAAGAAGCGGTGCCGGTCCGAGCTCGGCGTGTAAATGTCGTGATTGCCCGGCACTGCCGAGACGCGGCACCCTGGGCGAAAGCTGCCGGCCCACCCGATCGCGTCGCCAAGATCAGCCTCCGAGCCCGTCTACCGTGCCTTTCAGCCAGCCCACCGTACCGTCCGTGGCGTCGGCGATAGTTTGGGCCGCCAGCTCAAACTCGGGCTTGGTCGCCAGGTTGGTGAGGTCGCCCGAGATGGCGATATGGTCCACCCGCGCTGTGCGCACGGCGTCCTCCAGCGCCGCCCGGAGTACGTCGCGGCTGTACACGTTCGGCCCGCGCCGAAAGAGCACGTTGAGCGCGCCGAGCCAGCGCTTGGCCTCGATGAGCGTCGGCGTCCACAGCGCCGCGGTTGTAAATACGTGGACGTCGGAGAAGTGGGCCAACCGGAACGTGGTGGCCACCGCCGTCCGTGCCACCGCGGCCATGGCAACGGTGGCGAGGCCCGCCAGCCGCTTGGCACGGGTCGTGGAAAAGTCGGTCCTGTGCGACGGCGACGGAGCTGATGCGATCTGGCCTGTCTGACAGCGTCGCTGAGACGCATAAAAAGGGAAGATGAAAAACTGACGCGTTTATTGAGCAATGTACACGGACGGGCTCACGAACGCGGAAGGCTGCTCAGGCGCGCCTTGATCAGGTCGGCCAGCACTTTCCGCGGCGCCTCGTCGGCGCTCAGCGTCTTGGCTACTTCCTTCATTACCGCACCCAGGTCGCTGGGGCCCTTGGCGCCGGCGCGCTCGATGGCCGCGTCAACGGCGGCGGCCAGCTCGGCCTCCGACTTGGCCTGCGGCAAGTACGCCTGTACGATGCTGACCTGCGCCTGCTCACGCTCGGTCAGGTCGGCGCGGCCGGCCTGGGTGAACTGCTGGATCGACTCCTCGTGCTTCTTCACCATGCGGCGCAGCTCCTGGCGGGCGCGCTCGTCGTCCACCTCCACGCCGGTCGCCTTGTCTGCGTAGGTGATAGCCGACAGGATGCTGCGGATCACCGTCGTGCGCTCCTTGTCCTTGCTGCGCATGGCGCTTTTGAGGTCCTCGCGCAGGCGGTCGCGAAGCGGGCTTGACGCCGTCGCACCCGGCGTCGCAGGCCCGTCCGCAGGTGCAGTGTATGTCCGGCGGGCCAGCACCGGGAGGATGCCAGCGCGGTACGCCAGCGGCCCCGGCCGAGCCACCGGGGCGGCTTGCAGCATGCGCAGCATGGTCGCCGCGCCCAGCAGCGACCGAGTCCCACGGAAGGCCATCGCGCTGGAGCTCTAGGCCAGCTAGCCTAAGAATAAACGCAAGCTAACGAGACGAAGTGGAAGAAGAGGAGGACGAGGACACTGAGGAGGCACGCAGCTGTGTGTGCCGTGGCAGGTGGCGGCTGGCCAGTGGAGGGCGGCGGGCGCGCTTGCGCAGGCGCCCCAGTGATTTGGCGCGAAATTCAGGCGCCCCAGTGATTTGGCGCGAAATTTCTAAGTTTTTTGGCGCGAAAGTTCAAAAGACAATAACAAACAAGGAGAATAGGTCGACGAAGAGGTGGAAAACGACGACGAATAGGACGATGAAGACGACCGGAAACGACAAAAGTCGACAACAAATAGGACGAAGGAGGAAACCTGGATATGACGAGGAGGAGGACCACAGAAAGTGGGTCGAAGAGAGGACTAGTCAGTGGACTGCCAAGGACGACTTCGGCAGGGTAGACTGCTGACACGAGGCGGTGGCGAGGTGGCACAAGGTGGCGTGGATCTACTCTGCGACTGTACTGAGGAGGACACATGAAGTTTAGATAGGTTTAAATAGGGAATAAGCTTACGCCGATGTTGATCACAGACTAGCAGCCGCAGACGCGGCCGGGGCGGCTCACCGGCTGCACTCCCTTTGAAGCCATGGCCGACGCCGACCCTGCCAGCCCGTCGCCGCCAGCGTGTCTGGAAAACGGTGTGGCCCCGGGCTGCAACGACCAAGCAGCGGCAATGTCGGTCGATATTGTCGAGCGCGCCGTTTCCGCCGCTGTGCCGAGCAGCGAGGCGCCCGTGACGCGGACGCTGGATCGGGAGCGCGCGGTGGCGCTCGTGGATGTTCTGGTGGCTGCCGCGACGGTGCCGGCCGTGGCCACCGCGGCACCACCAGCAGCGGCAGCGCCTACAGAGCGAACAGCGCCGGGCAGCGTGCCAGCGACGCCGCCCAAGCCGGCCACGCCGACCTTGAGTACTACGACGGCCACGACCTCACTGGCACACTCAGCTGGGCCGGCCAATACATCACCAGCGACGCCAAGGTTCCACTACACACCCTCGCTCTTAGGCACACCCCACGGCCCGCCCTACAACATGCTGCCTTACGGCGCACCTCCTTACGGCGCCGTGCCCGTCGTCGCCGCCATGCCGCCCTGCTACGGCATGCCCCAAATGGACGGCCCCGTCGTGATGACGCCGTTTAACTTCCCGCCGCTTGAATGGGACCAAATCTTCGTGCCTCCGGGGGCGCGGCCGCCACGACCACCCCCGCCGTATGGCGCAACCATCGTGCCGGCCGCGCCGCCATATCCACCGCTCTACGCAGCGGGTCCGCCGCCATCGGCGGGGATGAGGGAGGGGCAGTTTCCTCGGGAGCAACCCGCCATCCCTGAGTCCCTCCGCGATGTGGTGCAGCTGCCGGACCGGCGGTCGGTGGTGATCAGGCCGGCCACGCGTAGTTATACCGATGCTGATGCCGCCGGCCACGGTGAGGACGCGCTGACCGAGAACGCGGACTGCGGTGGCGCGGAAGGCGTCGAGGAGAACGACGCGGACGGAACAGCGACCCCGCCGCCGGCCTTTGCAGCCGACCCGGAGGCGGCGGCGAGCACGGTGTCGGATGCGGACGCGCTGCGCGACGCGTTGGTCGAGGTGGTGCGACCGTATAGCGGCAGCACCGCGCGCATCCAGGACTCGCTGAGCCTGCTGCGGCAGACCCGCCTGAAGCTGCAGCTGGCGACCGCGCACGGCGCAGTCATTATCATGCCGGAAGCGATCGACTTTGGCCAGCTGGACCCGGCGCCAGCGGCGGAGGGTGGTGGCGCCGCCACAACCGTCAAGCGCCAAGTGCGCATCCAGAACAAGGGCAACCGGGCAGTCACCGTGCTTGCCGGTGTGCCGCCGCTCGTTTCCAACGTCTTGCAGTACACGGTGAAGCTGCACGACGAAACGGCACGGTGGATGGTCGTGGCCATAGACGGGTCGTGGATCCTGCCGCCCAACAAGACCGCCGTGCTGGACGTGATCGCGTACGTGGCAGCTGCATCCGACGCCGTGTCCAACTGGTTGGCTTAATCGAGCGATGCGTACACTCCTAAGCATTGGATATTTCAGGACGGCCGGCACGGAGTACGGCTCGGACCGCCAATGGCTCGTCGTGGCGCTGGAGGAACGCCATGTCATCGGTACGGATAGCGGCGACGCT